>Ga0208498_1000063_pt1 | contig 46993 bp, 44 predicted proteins | sample CryBogCBE12Aug09_FD_185502 | JGI IMG/M metagenome (GOLD analysis project Ga0208498, IMG submission 185502) | Freshwater microbial communities from Crystal Bog, Wisconsin, USA - CBE12Aug09 (SPAdes) (version 2) | ecosystem: Environmental > Aquatic > Freshwater > Lake | place: Crystal Bog... | reverse complement strand
CCACAGGGTGCAAATATTACTGTTGATCGTGGAACTTCTCCGAATGTTTCTATTCAGTGGAGTGAATCTCTTGGATATTGGCAATTAACCAATGATGGTACAACATTTTCAAAGATTGCATCTGCGGCTGGTGGTGTAACTGCTGGTGGATATAACAATTCTGTACAATATAATAATGCAAACGCACTTGCTGGCAGTAATAGTTTTACATTTAGTAGTGGAAACTTAAGTGTTTATGGAACCAATATTGGTAATGGCAATGTTTATGCAACTGGTGTTAATCAAGATTTAACACTTATATCTGCCAATGGTGTTGTTTATATTAATGATGTATTAAAATTAAGTTATCAATCAACTGCACCGAGTAATGTTGCAAGTACTACACAGATATTTGCCAATACTGTTGGTGGCGGTGGCACTGGTTTGTATGTAGTAAATAGCGGAACTGGTGATGAATTGATAACTAAAACTAAAGCCACAGTGTTGGCATTGATATTTGGAGCGTAAGGAAATAAAATGGCAATCTTAAATGCAAACTTGACTACAACAGCAACCCCAATATATACCAGTACTGGACAGACTGTTGTTACTCTCCTTTATTTCTGCAATATAAGTGGTTCAACAAAAACTGTTAATCTTTATATTGTTCCTAGCAGTCAGAGTGGTGTAGGCGCACAGACATATAATCAAATTTATTCAAATTATGCAATCACTACAAGTGACACACTTGTTGTGAGTAGTGAAAAAATTATTCTTAATAATGGCGATGCTCTTTATGCTAATAGCAATGCAAGTCCATCTCTTACCGCAACCGTAGGATATATTTCACTCTAATGGCACGTTTACTTAAAAATGCAAGTTTGCAAACAGGCAGCACTGCAATTAGATTGCCAGTTGGCGCAACAAGTGATCGTCCATCCGTACCTGTAAATGGGCAGATTCGTTTTAATACTGATACACAACGTTTTGAAATCTATTATAATGCATGGCAAAGTATTGCTATTCTTGGTAATGTTACCATTTATAAAGATTCATTCACTGGTGATGGTGTAACTACAAGTTATACACTAAGTTATACTCCACCAGACCAAAATAGTATTCTTGTATTTGTTGGCAACGTACAGCAAAATCCAGGCGATGCATTTACGTTAAGTGGTGCTAACATTACTTTTGCTAATCCTCCGCCAGCAACTTATAGTGTTGTTGTTTTCCACAAGTTTAATTCAACCGACGCTAATTAATTTATACCTAAATATCTTATAAGGTATCATAAATGGCGGTAATCGGTAAAATCGGCGGAAATATGCTAAAGGATAATCTTCTGCGTTTTAACGTGGATTTGATTATCGATGGCAATTTGATGTATTATGATACCAATAATCGTCGTGTTGGTATTCTTAACAATACACCAGGCAATACTTTTTCTGTAAATGGCACAACTACGCTAGGCAATGTTTTCATAAGCAATAATACTGTTGCCGCTACAAGTGGTAATTTATTTTTATATTCCTATGCTGGTAATATTGATGCAAGCAATCAGCGTATTGGTAATGTCGCAACACCAATCTATACAAATGATGTGGCTACAAAATATTATGTTGATAGTACAATTGGTGCTGATTTAGTTGGTAACCTAATACAACTTGGTGCAAATAGTACTGGACAATTAGTAAGTAATGCAGTTACATTAACAACCACAACTTATGTCACAGATGGCATCGCAAAACTCAACCAAGTATTGGGCAAACTTGTTCCTCCATCACCTGGTAATTTTCCAAATGGCGGTGCATTAAGTTTAAGTGGTTTATCTACTCTAGGTCGTATGTGTAACTTTACACAAACTGATAATAGTGGATGGGGAAATTTAAGTATTTCTGGTGGCACAAGTTTCTCTAATGGTATTCGTGCTGCCACAATGACTACGAATACTTTCACTCGTGAAGGACCAGGTGATAGTGGAAATCTTCAGGTTATTGTTAATGGTGTAACAACAGGTTATCATATCATGACGCCTGGTAATAATAACAATGGCACATATGGTCATTTGATTGTTACTTCAAACCAAGATTATGGTTTAATTAGCGGCAGTGCTACTGGATTCTGGAGTAGTTTCAGTGCTCAAGGAAGTGGTGCTAATGCTGTTGCTGGTTGGAATCAAGTCTATCTAACTGATACGGCTGGTGCAAATACCAATGCTGTAAGTTGGTATTATGATATTAACAATCCTGGCTCACCTACTTGGAGTAATAGTAGTATTGCACTCACAACAAATAGTGCAACATTTAGTTCTACAGTTCCGCATTTGAATAGCAGTTCTGTGTGGCGTTTAGCTGCAAATATTGCAAAACTTAGTGGTGATACTTACTATACTAGTGATACATTTATTATTGGTAGTTCTGGTGGTGCAATTGCCACACCAAGCAGTGTAACTTATACGCAAGCAGGAGTTACAACTCCACTTGTTCGAAATTCTTATGTTAGTAGCGGTAGCGCATATTTTACTACAACTGCAAGTGGAATCACTGGTTTTGGTTATAGCACTGGCGGACCAAGTTTAACCGCCTTTAACAGTTACAGCAGTTCGCCAGCATTATTCTCTCCTGGTGTAACAGTTCTTTATAAGACTGGAACTACTACTCAGATTGAAGAAACAAGTTTAACAAATAACATAACTGGAAACCCAAACACATTTCGTATTACAAATCCTGGTTCTACGGATACGCCTGTTTATACTGGTAGTGAAGCGGCATTTAACAGTCAAACTGGACCGTTTTATACCTACGATGCAACAGTTGTTGCGGCTGTTCTTAAATTTGACCAAACAAATTATAGTACGGGTTATCAACCAGTTGGACCTAATTTAAGTAGCCAAGGGTCTAGCCAATATTTTACATTTAAGTTTGCTAAATCTGGATTAAGCAAATTTGATGTTGTTTATAGCGGAACTATTGCAGGTCTTTGGGTTGCATTGCCTGGTTCTTCATTAGATAGCACAAGCACATTAAATGGTTGGTTAGATTTAAGCACAGCTTACGGTGGTGCTGGTAAACCTGGTGCAAATACAGGTGCGGGTGGTAATGGCACAAACGGAGCAAGTACTGGCGGTACTGCAACATTAAACAGTGCAGTATCAAATAAGGCAGTAACTGCAACATTTGGTACAGAAACAAGCAGTAATAGTACTGGTAACGAAATTTATATTCGTGTCAAATTAACAAGCGGTCAAACCGTAACTGCTCTTACTATAGGAGCAGCGTCACACTAATGGCTATTTCAGATACACAGAAAGTAGATTATCTCTTTAAGAAAGTTGGATATACCCTATCCAAAACCGATACGGCTACTGCAAAAAGTCCTGCGAACGAAAGTATTCCAAGCCCACTTATTACTCGTGGTGATTATATTTGGCAACAAAGTAATTCAATACCAACAGTAATACCTAATGCAAATAGCAGTGTAATTACAGTTTATAGTGATGCCCTAAGCGATACTGTTAAAGCAACAGTAGATGGAACCTCTACTGCAAACCGCACTTGGCTAACTGGCTTAACAAACTGGATTGATCCAAGTTTCGGTTCAACCTATCAGGCAAAAGTATATGTTGTTGAAAGTGGAACAACTAACCCACAAACTGTAGGTTATCAATTATTTGCTGATGGTAGTGGTAATAATGACTCTTGGTATTTTGATTATAGTAGTGGTGTTCTTAACTTTCCAGATACTAACTTACCATATTATGCTAACGGTTTAGCAGTATCCTTCACTGGTAAAAGTATATTTGTTAGTGGAGCAAGATATACTGGTCAAACAGGTTTAACAACATTTGTTGCAAACACTGGTGTCGCAAACAATCTAACTGTTAGTGGAAATTTAACAGTCATTGGCAATGTTAATAACATTATCGCAAATGTATATTCTCAGGGTGGTATATTCTATGGTGCTGCTGGCACTGGTATGAATGCATTGTATGCTGGCGTTACTGGATTTACTCCGCTAGCAAATACAGTTGTTCAAATCAGTGGAAATATTAATAATTTTGCTCAAGTGAATGCGCAAAACAGTAATAGCGGTGCTCAAGCATCTACTGATTATGTAGCAACTGCAAACAATGGAAATCAAAATGATACCTATATTGACATGGGTATTAATAGTAGTGGGTATAATCAACCTGCGTTTAGCTTAACAATGCCAAATGATGGTTATCTTTATGTTGCTGGTAATACTGTAACTGGCGGTGGTAATCTAATTTTAAGTACTACTACTTTAAATGATATTGTATTTTCACTTGCTGGAACAACCACTGCGAATGAATTTGCTCGCATGAGAGCAAATACAAATAGTTTTGTTATCAGTAGCACAACCGCTGCAAACAATATAACAAGTGGCGCACTTCAGGTATTAGGTGGCGCTAGCGTAGGTGGAAACCTTTATGCAAATAGTTTCTATGGCGATGGCAGTCACTTAACGGGCGTAACAAGTTATAGTAATGCTAATGTCGCAAGTTATTTGCCAGTATATGGCGGAAACATAAATGCAAATATCTTTACTAATAATATAACAGCGTTGGGTGCAAACGGAAATATTAATATAAATCCAACTGGTAGTGGTATTGTTGCTATCAACAGTAATTCTGCACTACTACTTCCTGTTGGAAGTAGCTCAAATTATCCAGCTAATCCGTCAAATGGGATGGTACGTTGGAATACTTCATATGGTTATATGGAAGTTTATACTGGTGTAAAATGGGAAGCAGTCGGTATTGAAGGTGGAACAACTGCAGTTGTTAGTGATGTTTTTAGTAATGCAGATGGAAATACATACAACTTTACTTTAAGTCAAAATAATACTACAACTGGAACACTTGTTAGTATCAATGGTGTTATACAATTGCCGACAACAAGTTATACAGTTAGTGGTAATGTTATAACATTTTCCGAAGCACCACTTTCAACTGATGTTATCGAAGTTCGCCAATATGTTCCAACAACGACAATTAGTTCTATTGTTAATGCCAATGCTATAATTCAAACAGTTTATATTAATGGTTTATCTACTAGTCAATTTATTAATGATGGTTTAACTACATTAACTGTAGATAGTTTAAAGATACAAACAAGTGTTCCACTAGTAGCAAATGTTGCAAATACTGCAGTTAATTCAACCACTGCTTTAATTAATAGTTTTAGTCCGACTCAATATCGTACTGCAAAGTATATCGTAAGTTGTGAAAATTATAATAGTAGTTCGTTCCAAACAGCAGAAGCATTAGTAATTCATAATGGCACTATAGCAAATATTTTTGTAGGTGCAAATGCAAACATAGGTAGCGCACTCTTTACTTTAAGCGCAAATATCTATAGTAGTAACGTTTCTCTGTGGGCAACTACCACTAGTAGTGGCAATAATATCAAGGTAAGTGCTAGTTATATTCCTGTCTGATAATATATACATATAGTAGTATAAATATCCTTACAGGAGCCGCTTTTATGTCTTATACTATTAACCATGCAAATGGAACCAACCCAATCGTAATTGCTGACGGCTATACAGATAAAAGTACTAGCATCACCTTGGTTGGTAAAAATACACCAAATTATGGTCAATATCTTGATCAAAATTTTCTCAATATGTTGGAAAGCTTTGCTAATAGCACACAGCCAACAAATCCAATTGCAGGTCAAGTTTGGTATGATACTAAAAATGCAGTTCTTAAAGTATATAACGGTACGTTTTTTAAGAATATTTCTAGTGCTACAAACAGTTCAACGCAACCACTTAATGCAGTAACTGGTGATTTATGGTGGGATAATATTAACAATGTATTAAATTGTTATAGCGGTACTGGTTGGGTTCCAGTTGGACCTATTGGTGGTTCTGGTCAAGTAGTAAGCGAAACTCTTTACGATACAGGAACAAATCCACATAGCGTTATTAGTATGAAACTTAATAATTATCGTTATGTTATTTTAAGCAAAGATGCATATTTTGTGCCAAATGTTGGTATTACTGGTTTTAGTTCTATCAGTCCTGGTCTTAATCTTGCCAGCACTAGTTTTGTAAGCAATAATAAATTTGTTGGTCAGGCAAGTGACAGTGCTGCTCTCGGTGGTGTTACTGCTGCTAGTTTTATGCGAGCCGATCAAAATACAAGTACAGTTGGTACATTAAGTGTTGTTAATAATTCTGGTGTTACTATCGGAACATCACAGCAGCTTTCTTTAAGTGCGCAGAGTAATCAGGTTCAGATTAATAATAACTTAAGCAATGGTACTATGAGTTTTTATGCAAAACCAGGTGGTACAGCAACTGCTGCTTTAGATATTCTTGCAAATGCTGACGTTAGAGTTAATGGAAATTTGTTTATTCTTGGTAACTTAGATATAACAACAAGCACAGAAACAAGCATAGTAAGTGGTACCAATGATAGTACAAGTACAACTACTGGTGCCTTCCAAGTTGTTGGCGGTGTTGGTATTGGTGCAAACCTTAATGTTGGCGGTTCAATAAACAAATTTAGTGGGAATGTTGTTGTTGGGAATCTTATTACTGTTGGAAACGTTTATACAAATACTCTCAATGCTAGCGTCATTGGAAATGTTGGTACATCACTAGTAGGAACTATTACAACACCAACACAAACCAATATTACAGCACTCGGTACGCTATCTAGCTTGGCTGTTAGCGGTACTACTGCTCTTACTGGTGCAGTAACATTTGTTAGTGGTGGTGCAACATTTAATAGTGGTAGCGTAACATTTAATCCAACATCAACTTATCCTGTGACATTAGGAAACGTTGGCAACGTAAAGATTAGTGGTGGTTCTTCTACCTATATTTTACAAACAGATGGCAGTAGTAACCTAACATGGGTTCCAAATCCAATTGGAACAAGTGGAACTAGTGGTTATTTTGGCATCTATAGTGGTGCTAGTTCTATTGCAGCAAATAGTAGTGTTCGTTTTGATGGAGCAAATGTTAGTATTACTGGCGGTCTATTAGCCACACAAGATATTGTTGCTTATTATTCAGATGCACGATTAAAAACAGATATTGTTACTATACCAAATGCACTTGAAAAAGTCAAGTCTATTCGTGGTGTTACTTACAAACCAAACGAACTAGCTTTTGAGTTAGGAGTTGGCGATAATAACGAACATATTGGTGTGTTAGCACAGGAAGTTCAAGCAGTTGCTCCACAAGTTATTAAAGCTGCACCATTTGATATTGCAGAGAATGGAACAAGTGTAAGCGGACAAAATTACTTAACCGTTCAATATGATAAACTTGTTCCGCTACTTATTGAAGCAATTAAAGAATTGAGTGCAGAAGTAGAGGCATTAAAAGCACGGGGTAGTTAATCATGCCATCAACAGCAGGTTTGCCAGGCGGCGCACTACCTTTTAGCGGTCCTCTTGATTTAGCATCAATCAACGCAGAATGGGGTTTAGGAACAGACTTAACAAAGTATCATGGTGTAAAATGGTACTATGATGGTAATTTAACCTATGGTTATTTTACCAGTGGTGTAAGTTCAATAAGAATTAGTGATTTTTATGGCAAACGAGCAACTGATCCTGCAAGTAGTGGAATATATTTTTCTAATTCCGTTGGTAGCGGCAGTACTATTGCGCCGCTTTATCGTAATAGTATTACTATAGAAGTATGGGGCGGCGGTGGAAGCGGCGGCGGCGGCAATGGCGGTAACGGCAGTAATGGCGGCGATAGTAGCATATTAGGTGTAATTGTCGGCGGTGGAAGCGGCGGACAATCTGGTAATATTCCTATCCCTCCTCCACCACCAGTCGTGGATTCATCACGTGGAGGTAGAGATACAACTGGTGGTGGTTATTATAGTGGTTTTGGCGGAGGATATTATGGCAATGATGGTCAAACGCACAATGATGCTAATCAAGCTGGACCTGGTCCTGGTGGAACTTACGGACACATTTAACTTCTAAAGGAAATAAAATGACAGATGGAACAGGCGGTATCGGTGGAACAATAAATTCAAATCCTACGCCAAGTATTGCGAACCCAACATCGTTTATATTTTTAAATGGCAATAGTGGTTTAACTGGTTCCGCTGCACAAAATAATAGTGCAACTAATGCTAATGTTGGTTACGGAGGCGGTGGTGTTTCTGCAACAAATCAATACGGCAGCGCAACTGGTGGCAGTGGCGGAGCCGGTGCATATATTAAAATTACATATGGTCCTGGTCAAGTTGTATATAATAGCGCACTTTCTTATATTTTAGGTGCTAATGGAATCGGTGGTGGAAATTCAGGCAGCACTGGCGGCATAAAGATAACTTGGAGTTAAAATGGGAACAGTAGCTGCGAGTGGAAAATTAGGGTTAGATGCCGATATAAATCATGCTTTTAATTTAGGTGATGATCTTAATGTTTATCGTGGAAAAACTTGGTATTATAGTGGTAATCTTACAACTGGAACTTTTAGTGCGGGCACTATTCACTTTAGCGATTTTTATGGCAAACAACCAAATGATCCTGCTACACCTGGTAGCGTAACTTATACTACAGTTGGAAGTGGAACCTTTACTGTTCCTCTTTATCGACATACTTTAAAAATTGAAATATGGGGTGGTGGCGGCGGCGGCGGTGCAGGTAACCATGATGGAGAATACGATGGTTCTGCTGGTACCCAATCAACAGTTTTAGGAGTAACTGTAGGTGGTGGCACTGGCGGTATCGGTGGATCAAGATATGCTAGTCAAAGTGGCGCTGGTGGCAGCGGTGGTACTGCTAGTGGAACAGTAGCAAATGCAACTGTAGTTACTAAAACTATAGGAAATGCTGGCGGCAGTGGAAATGCAGGCGGAAACACTGGTGGCGCAGGTGGATCATCACCTAATGGTGGAAGTGGTGGCTCTGCTGGCAATCAAGGAAATGGTGGTAATGGTGGAACACCTGGTGCAGGTGGTGGCGGTGGTGGTTACAGTGATCACCAAAGTAAAAATCCAAACCAAGCAGCGGGTGGTGGCGGAGGCAGTGGTGCATATGCTAATATATATTATAGTAGCTATGGTACTATTACTTCTGGTACATTAATTCCATATACGATTGGAGCAGGTGGCGGTGGCGCTACTCCGCAATATGGTGGCGGCAATGGCGCTGGCGGACAAATCACTATTACTTGGACATAAATATTTTTTAGGAAATTAAAATGGCAACAACATTACATATGAAAATTCATGATTATCAAAGCGACGGCGGACATCTGCTTGTAAGTTTTTGCACAGATGACAGCAAAAATTCAGTCGAATATTATCCAATTTATAGTTTTCAACCACATGATTTCAACGTAGATACCATTGATCAGCTTATTCCACTTCTTGGCGAACGTGGATTAAGTATTGCACAAAGTCAAGATACTAAAGAAGCTATGGAACGTGATACTGGAAAAATGATGGATTTGCGAGATTTAATTGGAACTTCGCATAGTCTAAACATAGCAGATATTGCTCCAAAAGAAGTTCCTTTATCAGATAGTTTAACCGATATTGTGGTAAGATGACAATAAACATAGGTAATTCACATTATTTTTCAGATTTAAAATTTAGAGTAAACACAACTGTTTATACTAAAGCTGGTGATTTTATTACTAGAAAATTAAGTAGAGTTGGATTAAATCCAGATAGTTATGCTCGCAGACATTATATTTTAAATGGTTCTTTTCGTGGCAGTTTTGGTGATTCTATTCCAGATCAAATTGGAAACGTTGGTGACGTTGCTCCTTATGAAGGTAATGTTGAAACTGATTCTTTTACTATCACCGCATTAGAAGATAATAGTTCTTATATTTGTATTATTCCAACCGATCCAACTTATCAAGTTATTCACGAAATTCATGAATTAACTGCTGGACAAGTATATGGCACTACTGTTGGGAAATGTTATATACCAACAGTTGATTGCAATCTTTATAGTGGTGGGCAGTTGAACGCTGGTGGTGTTCTTGTTTGTGCCAATATTGCTGATATTATTACGCCACTTTCAAGTGGTTCTGTCATGGTTTTTTCTGCAGTAAATTTTAATCAAGATATCAATACTATAGATTAATAAAATTAAATACTTCCTAAATACTTCGTGGGAGTATTTTTAGCATGAGTGGTGGCAGTTTAACAAGAATTCGTAATAACCAAGTTTATAATAGCGACATTAATGCATCAGCAAAATTGGTCGCTAAAAGTGTAACGGGTGGATTATTAAGCGACAACTTTACATATACCGGCAATATGACCATTGGAAATCTTACGGTCAATGGTAATACTACTACGTTAGATACTACAAACGTTGTTATTGCAGACCCACTTTTTTCTATTAACCGCAACCAAAGCGGTGCGCCTTCATATGACCTCGGTATGGTTATGGGACGTGGTAACCAAACTAACGTTGCTTTTATTTGGGAAGAAGCTGCTAAACAATTCCAACTACAATATACTACAGAAAGTACAAGTAGCACAACTTTTGGAACAATTAATAACAGTGGATATGCTAACCTACAAGCATATGGCATCGTATTAAACAATGCTACTATTGGAACACTTACTGTAACTTCTGCTTTACAGGCACCAAATTTTACTGCGACAGGTGGTGGTCAATTTACTGGTTACTTTACTGGCGCAATTGGCGCAAATACTGCTAATAGCGGTGCATTTACAACTCTTTCTACCACAGGTAATGCTACTATTCAGGGCAATATCCTAGTAACTGGTAATATCATTCCAAGCGCATCTAACACTTATTCACTGGGTTCATCTACTAATCGTTTTGCAAATCTTTGGATTAAAGGCACAACAATTTATCTTGGTGCTATTGCAGTAAGCGATGGTGGCGGTTATCTTCAAGTAACTGATCCAAATACTAATTTACAACTTGGTATCCAAACTGCAAGTATTAATAATACCGTAATCGGTAATACTGGACCTGCTAGTGGCACATTCACTGCTGCAAATGTTAATGGTACTCTTTATGCTGCGACTGTAAATGCTGCGACAATTGGTAACAGCGGTACTGCAATCTCTGGTGCAACAAGCACTATGACTGGTGCAAGTCAGGCAGCAAGTTATACAGCAACTGGCGGCGGTCAAGTAAGTGGTTATTTAACAGGTGCCATTGGTGCTAATAGCGCAAATAGTGGTGCATTTACAACTGTTACAGCAACTAGTACAATCACTGCACAAGGAACTGTTTCTGCCCCTACTGTAAATGCTGGAACTATTGGCAATAGTGGTGCCGTATTCAACGGTGCAAGTATCAACCTAACAGGTAATGCAAGTATTAATGCAATTAGTGCTTATCAGGTTGGTAATACAAGTACAATTCTTGAAGGTACAATTGGTAGTGCTACTCCAAGTCAGCCAAATATTACTTCTCTTGGTACACTAACATCATTAAACTCAACTGGTAATATTACAGCACAAACTGCTAACGTATATGGCGCTAACTTTGTTGCAAATACTGCAAGTTATAGCCCAATTTATTATTATTCAAACGGCATAAACATTCTTAATGCTATTACTGCAAGCGCATATAGTAACGCAAATGCTGCTTCTTATCTGCCAACTTATAATGGAAATATTGGCAATCTTGCAACTGGTAATTTAATACCTCTTGCTAACACATCATATTATCTTGGTAATAGCACCAATTATTATGCAAATGCTTATGCTAACAACTTTAATGCAATTACACAACTTGCAACACCAAAGATTCAATTTACAGTTGGTGGAGCGTCAATACTTGAAGATAACTCACTTGATTTGGCAATTGTTGGACCATATCAAATTAGTATTAAACCTGCTTCATATCAATATACATTTAATAATAACGGAAGTTTGAGTGGTCCTGGTGGAACATTTGTATATGCCAACGGTGCTATATATGGTAACATTACTGCAACTGGCGCATATTGGGCAAACGGTGTTTCATTTGCATCAACAATTACTGGTACATACAGCAATAGCAATGTCAACTCATATCTTCCAACTTATACTGGAACATTATCACCAAGTAGCCTAACCACAAATAGTGGCGGACAGATTACTGGTTATCACACTGGTGCAATTGGTGCAAATACTGCTAATAGCGGTGCATTTACAACCCTAACTGCAAGTGGTGCGCTAACAGCACAGGGAACTATTACTGGCGGTGGTCAGGTTGTTGGTTACTTTAATGGTGCGATTGGTGCTAACACTGCAAATAGTGGTGTATTCACAACAGCAAGCACAAGTGGTAACTTAACTGTTGGTGGTAACTTAAATCTAACAGGTAACGTAGTTAATATAACTGCAAATGTTTACTCACAGGGTGGTATTTTCTATGGTGCCGCAACTACTGGATTTAATGCACTCTATGCTGGTCAAAGCAGTTATACACCACTTGCACAAACTCTTGTTCAAATCAGTGGTAACTATAACGGATTCGTACAAGTAAACGAACAGAATACAAACAGTGGCTCAAGTGCAAGTACTGACTTTATTGCTACAGCGAATAATGGTAGTGATAATGATACCTATATTGATTTGGGTATCAATAGTAGTGGTTATGTAAATGCTACCTATGGTTTACAGGCAGCAAACGATGGTTATCTTTATGTTGCTGGTAATACAACAACTGGCGGCGGTAACCTTGTAATTAGCACAACTACTGCAAATGACATTATTTACTCACTTGGTGGAATTGGCACTGCAAACGAATTTGCTCGTATGCGTGCAAATACAAACAGTTTTGTAATTAGCAGCACAACCTCTGCAACTAGCACAACAAGCGGTGCGCTACAAGTTCGTGGCGGTGCTGGCGTTAGCGGTAATCTTTATGTAGGAACTGCAAGTTACAGCCCAATTTATTATTATGCAAACGGTGTGAACATTCTTAATGCGGTAATTAATAGTGCTTATAGCAATACAAATGCTGCTGCATACCTAACAACTTACACTGGTAACTTGCTAGCAGGCAATATTACTGCACTAAACAACATCACTGGTTATCTAAATGGAACTATCGGTGCAAATGCTGCAAACAGTGCTACATTTACAACTGTAAGCATAACAAATACTGCTAATTCATATGCTGCTGGTCAAGGTGCGCTACAAATTAGTGGTGGTTTCTATGTTGCTGGCGACTCTTATATTGCAGGTAATCTGATTGTTGGAAATCTTCAAGCCGTGCAACAATCAATACTAACAGTTCAAGAACCATTGCTATACTTGCAAAGTTATGGTATTAGTAATTACAACTATGATATTGGTTTCTACGGTCACTTTATTGGCGGAAATAATAATAATTACCAACATACTGGTCTTGTTAGAAATTATGTTGATAATGAATGGTATCTATTCAGCAACGTTGGCGAACCAAGTGGTAACGTTGTTTCCTTTAACAGTAATACAGTTTATGATACACTTAAACTTGGCGCTTTGCTAGTTCAAAATACTACAACTTCAAGTAGTTCAACTAGTGGTGCTCTGCAAGTTGCTGGTGGCGCTGGTATTGCTGGTGCGCTATATGCAGGCAGCATTCAGAACACCCCTATTGGTTCTACAACACCATCAAGCGGCGTATTCACTGGTGTAACTAGCACTGGACAGGTTACTGGTTACCTAACAGGTGCAATTGGTGCCAACACGGCTAATAGTGGTGCATTTACAACTCTTACAACAACTGGTGGTGCTGCTTTCAATAGTAATGCTACTCTTACCACTGACCAAGCAACTGTTACCTTATTCAATTTAAGTTCAACTACCATTAATCTTGGTGGTGCAGCAACTAGTGTAAACATTGGTGCATCAACTGGCACAACAACCGTTGCCAATAGTTTAAAAGCAGCAAGTGTCACTACTAGTGGTGGTGGTCAAGTTGTTGGTTACTTTAATGGTGCAATTGGTGCAAATACTGCTAATAGTGGCGTATTCACTACTGTCACTGCAAGTGGTAATATAACTGCTCAAACTGCAAACGTATATGCTGCTAACGTAATCGGCAACACTGCGCTTTATGGTGGTCAGTTCTATTGGAGCAACGGTGCTTCACTTACAAGCACTATCACTGGTCTGTACAGCAATAGTAACGTTGCTACATATCTTCCAACTTATACTGGAACATTAAGCCCAAGCAGTTTAACAACTAATAGTGGTGGTCAAGTAACTGCATACCTAACTGGTGCAATTGGTGCTAACGTAGCAAACAGTGGTGTATTCACTACTGCTAACGTTAATGGAACACTTTATGCTGCAACTCTAAATGCTGCAACGATTGGAAACAGCGGCGCAACATTCAATGGTACAAGCATCAATTTAACAGGTAATGCAAGTGTTAATGCAATTAGTGCGTATCAGGTCGGTAATACAAGTACAATTCTTGAAGGTACAATTGGTAGTGCTACTCCAAGTCAACCAAACATTACTTCTCTTGGAACTCTAACATCACTTACAGTAAGTGGTACTGCTGCTGCATCATCAATCAATGCGGGTACAATTGGAAATAGCGGTGCTGCATTTAACGGTGCAAGTATTAACCTAACAGGTAATGCAAGTGTTAATGCTATTAGTGCTTTCCAAATCGGTAATACAAGTACAATTCTTGAAGGTACAATTGGTAGTGCTACACCAAGTCAGCCAAATATTACTTCTCTTGGTACTCTGACATCACTAACAGTTAGTGGTACGGTTTCTGCGCCAACTATCAATGCTGGTACAATCGGCAATGCTGGTGCCGTATTCAACGGCGCAAGTATCAACCTAACAGGCAATGCAAGTGTTAATGCAATCAGTGCTTTCCAAGTTGGTAATACAAGTACAATTCTTGAAGGTACTATTGGTAGTGCTACACCAAGCCAACCAAATATTACAAGTGTTGGAACTCTAACATCACTAACAACAAGTGGTAACATTACTGCGCAAACTGCAAACGTATATGCTGCTTATGTGGTAGCAAATACTGGCGCAGTGGCAACTAACTTCTTCTATCCAAACGGTGTAAGTATCGCAGCCACTATTGCTGCTGCTACATATAGCAATACTAATGCTGGTGCTTATCTAACAGTTTATAATGGAAATATTGCAGCAAACTATATCACTGCAGTTCAAGTTGGTAATACAAATACACTACATACTGGTTATCTAACAACTGGATATCAACCAAATATCGTAGCTGTTGGAACTCTTGCTAATTTAACGGTTACTGCTACGATTACGGGCAGTGTAAGTGGTAACGCTGGTAGTGCAACAAAACTTCAAACTGCAAGAAACATCAATGGCACACCATTTGATGGAACAAGTGATATTACTGTCACTGTAGATGCTAATAACTTAACTGGCACAACACTTGCAAGTGGTGTAACTGCTTCAAGCCTACAAAGTGTTGGTTTCTTGAACAATCTAAGCGTTAATGGTAACATAAACACATGCAATAGCGTTATCACAAACAGCGTAACAGCAGGTGTTTATACACAAAACATTAGCACTTATGATGGTGTTGGAAATCTAAATGTTTATGTGCCACGCAATGCTAACCTAACAGTTAATGCTGCACAAGTTGCTGCAAACCTTGTAGTACATGGTAACAGTGCTGCTGGTTATCAGAATCTACTTGTTACAAGTGGTGCAACTGGTCAAGTTGGTATCAAGGTTGCTCCAAATGCAATCACTGCCGGTGCAAGTCTAGAAATTAACAGCACAGACAGTATTCAGATTCCAGTTGGTACAACTTCACAACGTCCTGCAACAGGCGCTGCTGGTATGATTCGTTACAATACCACTAGTTCTCAATTTGAATACTATAATGCTTCTACTTCTGCTTGGGTTGGTGCGCAAGGTGCTTATACTACCATCACTGAAAGTTCATTTACAGGTGATGGAAGCACAACTACATTTACATTAGCACAAAACAGCACAACAAACGGTACGTTCGTAAGTGTTAACGGTGTTCTACAAATTCCAACTACTGCATATAGTGTAAGTGGCAACGTACTGACATTTACAGAAGCACCAATATCAACTGATATTATTGATGCTCGTGTGGTTTCTGCTACAACAACAGTAACTGGTATTAGTGGAAGTACTGGTGGTAGTGCTGCAGTTCAAGCAAACAGTAGCGTTTATATTACTGGTGGTCTTGCACCGGCAGTTAATCCAACAACGCTAACACAGAATACTCCAACTACAATTGATACCTTCCCTACATCAACTTATCGTGTTGCAAAGTATGTGATCAAGGTAAGTGATAGCACAAACGGTGTATATTGTGGAGCGGAACTTATTGTTGCACATAATGGAACTACTGCAACAAGTCAAGTTTATGGCGTAGTTAATACTGGCGCAAACGCACTTGCTACATTTAGTTCATCAATTAGTGGTGGTAATGTTAATGTGACCGCAAATACTTGGAGCAGCACGGCAACTGCTACGGTATTCCAAACTTATATGCCAGTATAATAGCCAGCAGGGAGATATGGAACTATGGCAAATACAAATTTTACGGTACATAATGGTCTTACCGTAGGACCAACAACAATTGATGCTGCCACAGGCAATATAAATTCCAGCGGTAATATAACAATAACTGGTTCAGTTTTTTTAGGCACTAGTTTAAATTATACTCCGCTGTATGCAAGATTGCAACATGGTGATAATATTAACAACTATGTTCAGTTAGTAGTACAAAATCAAAACAATGGAAATCAAGCAACAACAGATATTGTTGCAGTAGCAAATAATGGAAATGACAATGATACATTTATTGATTTTGGTATTAATAGCAGTGGATACAACCAAGCAGCATATAACTTAACTGGTCCAAATGATGGATATCTATATGTTGCTGGCAATACAAGTACTGGTGGTGGTAATCTTGTTATTTCTACCTATACTTTAAAAGATATTGTATTTTCTCTTGCTGGTTCTGCAACTGGTAATGAAATAGCACGTTTTCGTGCTAACACTAATAGTTTCGTGGTTAGTAGTTCAACCACTTCAACATCTACATCAACTGGCGCATTAATTGTTAATGGTGGCGCTGGAATTAGCGGTACTGTAACCGCAGCAAACGTTTCTTCTGTCAGTGGAACAAATGTTGGATATCTTACTGCTGATTCAAATTATGTTCATATTGGTGCAGCATCGGCTACACAATTAAATTTTAAAGTTGCAGGACAAACACCAGCTTTTATTGGAGCAAACGGTTCTGTAGTTGTAACAGGCAATACTTCTTTACAAAGTAATGGTTATGGAAATATATATGTTCAAACTGCCACTGGTGGGGTTAGTGGTTATGTAATTGCCGATACAAGCAATGTTCATGTAGGTTCATATACAAATACACAAGTTAATTTTAAACAAAATAATACTACTGCAGCATTTATTGATACAAGCGGCAATTTTAATATTGTTAATGCATTGAAAGTAGCAGGCAATACTACATTTATTAATACAACAGTAATTAATACAACAGATACTCTAAGCGCACCTACTGTACAAGCTGGTACAATTGGCAATAGCGGTGCTGTATTATATGGAACACTTAATAGTGCAAGTGCTGCACAGACCAATATTACAAGTGTTGGTACATTGAGCGGTCTTACAGTTAGTGGTGCAATTGTTCCAAGCAGTAACGCAAGTATTAATATTGGTGGAACAGGTTCACAATATTTTAATAACGTATATGCTGTAAACTTCCTTGGAACTTCAACTACTGCAAAATACGCCGACTTGGCCGAACGTTATACAAGCGACGCAGAATATGAAAGTGGAACTGTTGTTGATTTTGGTGGTGATGCAGAAGTAACTCTAAGCAATATTGATGGTAGTCAATATGTTGCTGGTGTCGTATCAACTAATCCTGCTTATATGATGAACAGCGATGCTGATGGTTTGTATATCGCACTTCAGGGTCGTGTGCCAACTAAAGTTACTGGACCTGTTCGTAAGGGACAAATGATGGTATCCAATGGAGATGGAACTGCTCGTAGTGAAAACAATCCAAAAATGGGCAGCGTTATTGGCAAAGCATTAGAAAATTTTGGCGATGGAGTGGGTGTTATAGAGGTGGTAGTTGGTCGTCTGTAAGTATCAATAAATACCTTACAGGATTAACAAATGGCTTTAACAAGGGTTCGTGCTGAAAATATTTTAGACAGCGACTTTAAAAACAGTTGCCGTGCTACTAGTTTCACGAATATTACACTAAGTGGTGGCGCGCCAAATACACTTGACGGTGTAACGCTTGCTGCTAATGATCGCATACTTGTTCAAGGTCAAACTATCACAAACCAAAATGGCATCTATTATGTAAGCACATTAGGCAGTGGAAGTAATGGTACTTGGACACGTGCGCAAGATGCTGCACAACCATATAGTATCACAACTGGTCTTCTTGTTTATGTTAATGAAGGCACAAACTATGGTCAGCGTTTTTATTATGTAACTACCATCGGTAATATTATTGTTGGTACTTCAAATATTACGTTTGCCAATCTTGGCAGTAATTTTTCTAATGTAACTGCTACTAACATCACTGCAAACACTGCGATTTACAGCAATGCTTATTACTATGGAAATGGTTTAGCATTTGGCGGTGGTGGTAGCAGTATATATAGCAATTCAAATGTTGCTGCATACCTACCAACGTATAGTGGCAATATTAGTGCTGGTAATATTACTGTTAATGGTAACTTATTTGTAACTGGTAATATCACAACACAAAATTATGAAACCATTACACAAACCGAATATGCAAATAGCATTATAGCAAGTGGCAACATAACAGCACAAACGGCAAATGTGTATGCAAGCAATGTTGTTGCTAATACAGGATTATATGGTTATATTGCAACTAATGCACAAACTAATATTACAAGTGTAGGAACGTTAAGTGCGCTTACTGTAAGTGGCACGACTAATTTACAAGGCACAGTAAATGCGGGTGGTACAATCAATGCTGCTACATTACTTGCAACATCTATAGGAAATTCTGCCAGTAGTATAACTGGTACTTTACAAACTGCCGCACAAACTAATATCACAAGTGTAGGCACACTAGGTTCATTGGCGGTTACTGGTGCAGTAAATGCCAATACATTTAATGGTATTGCCGTATATGCTGGTACAATTGGTAATACAGGTGCGACTTTAACTGGAACCTTATCAACTGCCACACAGACTAATATCACCTCTGTTGGTACGCTAGGGTCATTGGCGGTTACTGGTGCAGTAAGCGCCAACACATTTAATGGTGTTGCAGTATATGCAGGCACTATTGGTAATAGTGGTTCTACACTTACTGGTACCTTATCAACTGCATCACAAACTAACATTACAAGCGTTGGAACACTTACAAGTTTAAATTCTACTGGAACCATAGCTGCTCCCACGGTCATTGCTGGCACAATTGGTAATGCTGGTGCAGTACTTTATGGAACACTTAACTCACAAAGTGCAAGTCAAACAAACATTACAAGCACTGGTGCGCTTACAAGTCCAAGTTTCACCACTTCAAATGGTGGTCAAGTAACTGGTTATCTTACTGGTGCTATTGGTGCAAACACTGCAAACACTGGTACATTCACAACTATAACCGCAACTACCGCAATCCATGGCACTATAAGTTCTGGTAGTATTGTTGGTTATCTCAATGGTGCGCTTGGCGCAAATACACCCAATACTGTTGTTGCAACTTCTGTAACTACAAGTAGTGGCGGTCAGATTACTGGTTATCACACTGGTGCAATTGGTGCAAATACACCAAATAGCGGCGTATTTACAACAGCAAGCACGAGCGGTAACCTTACAGTTGGTGGTAACTTAAATCTAACAGGTAATGTTGTTAATATAACATCCAATGTTTATTCACAAGGCGGTATATTTTATGGAACCATTCCCACTGGTTTCAACGCATTGTACGCAGGTCAATCTACATTTACTCCACTTGCTCAAACCGTAGTTCAGGTAAGTGATAATTATAATAATTTTGCCCAGATAAATCATCAGAACAGTAATAGTGGTAGCGCAGCAAGTACTGACTATGTTGCAACCGCCGATAATGGAACGCAGAATGATGGATATATTGATTTAGGTATCAATAGCAGTACATTTGCTCAAGGAACACTAGATAGAGCAAATGATGGTTTTCTTTACATGGCGGGAAATACTACAACGCTTGGTGGAAACCTCATCATTGGTACTCTTGCTGCAAACGATATAGTATTTGGTCTTGCCGGTTCAAGTCCTGCAAATGAATTTGCTCGTATGAGAGCAAATACAAATAGTTTTGTAATCAGTAGCACAACAGCCACTACATCTACATCAACTGGTGCTCTACAAGTTCGTGGTGGTGTTGGTGTTGCAGGTGCAGTATATGCAAATAATTTTAACGGTGTATCCCTATATGCTGGCACTATTGGTAATACAGGAGCAGCACTTGTTGGAACACTATCTACTAATGCTCAGCCGTATGTTACAAGTGTTGGAACGCTAACATCACTGGCTGCAAGTGGTAACATAACTGCACAAACTGCTAACGCATATGCTTCTTATATTGTAGCAAATAGCGGATTAAGCGGTACTCTGATAACAAATGCTCAGCCGTATGTTACAAGTGTTGGAACATTAAACGGTGTAGTTTCAAGTGGTAACATAACTGCACAAACTGCAAATGTGTATGCTGCTAACTTAGTTGGTAATACTGGCATTTATGGCGCACAGTATTATTGGAGTAATGGCAATGTATTCAGCAGTGGAAGCAGTGGTGTTACTCTAACCACAAGTAATACTGCTCCAAGCAGTCCAACTGCTGGTGCGCAATGGTATCAGGGCAATACTGATATTCTTTATGAATATATCAAGGATGCCACTGGCGCAAGTTATTGGGTAGATATTTCTACTCGCTCTTTAATTTCTAATAGTGTGACTGCTGGCGCATTTACTACGCTAAGCGCAAGTGGTAATACCACACTAAACAACTATGCAAACATTTATATTGCAAATGGTAGCACATCAACAACAAGTGCGCTAACAATTGTAGGCAATGTTTATGGTCAAGGTGGTAGTGGATATCTTGATTTTCTTAAATTACAAAACACTTATAGTGCCGCAACCAATCCTAACAAATTTTTCCGTGTAAATTCTACTGGTGGCATTGAAATTGTTAATAGTGCATATACAAATACTATATTTCAAATGCAAGATAGTGGTGACACAACAATTGCTGGTAACTTAACGGTTAGTGGATCGGCTGGTATTACAATGCCAAATCGTCCTGCATTTCGTGTAAGTGGCAATGGTGCATCAATTGCTTCTACTGTTACAGTTTCTGGTGGTTATTTTGTAGTTGATTATAATCAAGGTGGATATTTGAATACATCAACTGGTTACTTTACTGCGCCCGTCGCTGGATTATATCAGGTTAATATTGTAGTCAGAGCCTCTGCCAATAACGTTCCATCTGCACAAATTATCGTCAGAAAAACAACTGCGATTGGCAGCGTAACTACCTCGCAAATTATGATTGAATATGCATCAAATACTACAATGAATCATACAGGTGGCAGCACAATAGTAAAAATGGCTGTTAATGATACACTTAGATTTGATGTAACAGTTGGCACAATTACTTTTGACGGCAACGACAACTGGAGTGTGGCTTATATTGGTTAATCACCACTATAGTATTCACTAAATATTATCATGAGTTTTCCAAGTTCGCCCACAAACGGTCAGCAAGCAACAGTAAATGGAACTAACTATTCCTATAATAGCGCACAAAATACATGGAGCGTTGTTGCATCTACACCATATTTTAATAATATTACGGTAAGCGGAAATACTACAACTGGCAACTTAACAGCAACCACTGCTAATATTAGCGGAAATCTTTATGTTGGTAACGTAATAACAACAAGTGGTATCTTCTATCCAAATGGAGCAACCGCAGGTGGCGGTGGCGGCGGCACACCAGGTGGCGCTAACACTATGGTTCAGTTCAACAATAGTGGTTCATTTAACGGTGCAACTTACCTACAATATAATATAACAAGTGGCAATCTTGTATCTAATAGTACAACTACTGCTACAAGTACAACAACCGGTGCATTAGTTCTTGCTGGTGGATTGGGTGTTAACGGTAATATATATGCAAGTAACTTAAATCTTACCTCAACTACTGCAAGCGCAATTACGACAGTATTAACTCGTGGCAGTGATATTAATTTCCAATTATCCGCACAAAATGGCTCATCTAGTAATGCAACTGGTGCTGAAACAGCAAGATTCGGTATTAATTACAGCGGTATTGGTTGGGATAGTTTTATACAATTTATTCGTGGTAGTAGTTCGCAGAATGGATCGTTGGCTTTATGGGCTGCTAATACAGCAGTAGCAAACGTTGCATCTACTAGCATATATCCAGTAAGCAATAACGCTATTACTCTTGGCACTGCGAGCGGTCAATATTTCTCTGCAATCTATGCTAACAACCATTATGGGTCTAACTTCAATGGCATAAATGTTGTAACCACAGGAAACATTTATAGCGGTGGTAATATTGTTGCCGCAAGTAGCACAAATTCAACATCTTCTACTACGGGTGCGCTAGTTGTTAGCGGCGGTGCTGGTATTAGTGGTAACGTATATGTAGGTGGAAATATCTATACACAGCAGCGTACTGGTTATACATACAGTGGTAATAACACTAGTGTGGCTTATACATTCTATAATGCTACCACTAATAGTATTGATACGGTATTTGGATAATGGCAATAGCATCACGTTTGAATACTAATGGAAATCTGCAAGTTAGTGGGTCATTTGATGAAATTACTAATAATCCATCAACATTTGGAAGTTTTTACTACACCACTGTAAACAATTATTTGAGTGTTCCTGCTGCAACTGCTGGTTCAAAGTATGATTTTGGCACAAGTGATTTTACAGTTGAATGTTGGGTATATGGTTTAACCATCCCAAGTTCAACTTCTGGTTATAACCTTATTATGGCCAGTGCTAATACACTAACTTGGGAACTGCTAACATATAATAGTCAATTATATTGGCACCAAGCAGGCGGTAACTTCTTATTCGGTGGAACAATAACTTATGCTCAGTGGAATCATTTTGCTGCTGTTAGAATTGCAGGAACTCTTACACTTTATATAAATGGTGTAAGTGTTGGCAGCAAGGCTGATTCATACAGTTATGCAGGTCAGGCTACTAGAATATTTGGACCAAACGGCGGTACTGCTGGTTTTTATATGACTAATATAAGAATTATAAATGGCACTGGTGTTTATACTGGTAATTTTACACCACCAGGAAATCCATTGACTGCAAGTACTAATACTGCACTGTTACTAAACTCACCTACTATACCTTCGGCCAATTCTTTTTTAGATGGCAGCACAAATAATGTCACTTTAACAAAAACAGGCACAGTAAATACGATATTTCAAACACCGCTTAATCCAAATGGATACTATGATTATTATTTTAACAATGCTGGTCCAGATTATATAATGGCACCAACCAATGCGTCATATAATTTAACAAGCGGAGATTGGACTATTGAATGTTGGGTATATGGGTTAGGCATAGGTGCTGCACAATTTGGAATTGTCACTGTCACAGATACTACTAATGCAGGAACAAATGGAACGGCAATCTTTTTAGATACCAGCAACAGAATAGGTTTCTTTGTAAACGGTAGTGCTGGTACCGTAACATACTCAGGTAATAATATTATTCTTTCAAATATTTGGTATCATGTTGCACTTGTTCGTAGTGGAAGCACAAATACTTTATATGTTAACGGTGTATCTGTTGCAACAAATTCAGTTACTCCAACAAATTCTACCACACCGCCAGTTGGTATTGGTAGATTATATAATGATAACACAACTTTAACGTGGAGTGGTTATATCTCTAATTTACGAATAGTAAAAGGCACAGCAGTATATACCTCTGGTCCGTTTACGCCACCATCTTCTCGACTTACTGCAATACCCAATACTGTATTATTAACTTGTCAATCTAATAGAATTGTAGATAATAGTACAATTGCAGCTACACTAACCCGAACTGGAGGTTCAGCAGTAACTTCAAATATTATACCATTTTCTTCGTATATATATAGTGGTTCGAACGTAGCTGTACAACGAGTAAACTCTACTGGTACGCTACAAATTACTGGTATATTTGATGAAGTTACAATTAATGGTGGCAGCGTTGCACAAAGAATAAATCCTAATGGCAATTTGCAAGTATCTGGTGTATTTGATGAGTATAATAAACCAGTTTAAGGCTACCTAAATATAGTGTGGAATAATTATGGCAAAACTGTTAGACGGCACACGCATTTATGGTAACGCAACGATTGATAGCAACCTTGTTATCAATGGTGGTTATGCAGCAACTAGTACTACAACAGGCAGTTTGCAGTTAACGGGTGGCGCTGGTATTACTGGTAACTTATATGTTGGCGGTAACTTATCTATCGCTGGTAATACAACGTTTGTTAATACATCAACTATAACAACGACTGACACGATTGCCGCACCCACTATTAATGCTGGCACGATAGGTAATACTGGTGCTACATTAACAGGAACTCTATCAACTGCAGCGCAAACTAATATTACAAGTGTTGGTGCATTAACAAGTTTAACGCTGAGTGGTGCTATAAACGGACAGACAATTAATGGTACATCAATTCTTGGCACAACTATTGGTAATACGGCAAGTGCTATTAATGGTAACATTCACACTGGTAGTGCAATTTATGCTGGTACTATTGGCAACACTGGTGCAACATTAACAGGAACCCTTTCAACTGCAGCACAAACAAATATTACTTCTGTAGGAATTCTAACTGGACTTACTGTAAGTGGAACTACTAACTTACAAGGTACAACCAATGGTGCTACAATTAATGCTACTACTGTACAAGGCGGAACTATTGGTAATAGCGGTGCTACATTAACAGGAACACTATCAATCGCAGCACAAACTAACATTACAAGTGTTGGAACTTTAACTGGACTTACTGTTAGTGGAACTACTAATCTACAAGGCACTACAAATGGTGCTATAATTAATGCTACTACTGTACAAGGTGGAACTATTGGTAACAGTGGTGCAACATTAACTGGTACCCTATCAACTGCAGCACAAAATAATATTACAAGTGTTGGTGCATTAACTAGTTTAACTATGGCAGGTGCTATAAATGGACAAACCATTAATGGTACTTCAATTCTTGGCACAACTATTGGCAACTCAAGTAGTGCTGGTACATTTAGCACAATAACAAGTTCTACTCATACACCAAGCAGTAATAATGCTGTTACGTTAGGAAGTGCAAGTGCTTATTGGAGCACCTGTTATGCTGTAACATTTACTGGTACATCAACCACGGCAAAGTACGCCGACTTGGCCGAAATGTATCATGCGGATGATTATTATACACCTGGCACTGTTATGATATTTGGTGGAGACCTTGATGTTACGGTTTCAACCCAATCTCATGATACCTCGGTTGCGGGTGTAGTATCCACCAATCCTGCTTATCTTATGAATGATAATTTTGAACATGATAATTGGTTACCAATTGCACTAACAGGTCGTGTTCCTTGTTTAGTACGTGGGCCAGTAAATAAAGGAACTCTACTTGTTAGTAGTGATCAAAAAGGTATCGCATGTGCAATGGACAAATCACTATACGAGCCAGGTTGTATTATAGGTAAGAGCATGGATATCATATTAGATGATAGCATAGTAAAAATTGAAATAGCAGTAGGAAGATTCTAATGGGAAATATATACGCAGCACAATATCGTCGTGATTATAACGGTGAAACTATCTCTTATGTAGAAGATGCCGTACAAAAAAGTATATTTGTAACATCACGTAATTTACCATACGATATTCCTGTAAAATCTGCAGTGGTTCTTGGAAATGGCGTTAGTAGAAATAGTCCAGAAATTAAATTGCTTATAGATGCAAATAATCGTCGTGTGGCTGAAGGATATAAACTTACATATGCTTGCAATGCTGCATATCGTGATACACCAGCAGATTATTATGTAATTAAAAATAACATATTTTTCGCTGACATGGACACTGAACTTTATAATAAAATTTTTGTAACAAATGATTCATGGCTAGTATATAAAGAAACTAATTTGCTACCGCATTGTTATCATATGGATGCAGGCAGTAGTGCTGCATACTTGGCTGCGTTTGACGGTGCAGAAAAAGTATTTCTATTTGGGTTTGATGGAACTGATGGTGAAACAAGCGAAAATATCTATGCTAATACTTTTGGATATGATAATCCAGAACTAATTGAAGATTTTGATAAATTTAATGCTTTTCTTTATAATGTTGTTAAAGCATTTGGTAATACTAAATTTTATCGTGTGCGAAATCACTTAACTAATCACTTTAATTCAATATTAAAAACACTACCAAATTACATTGAAGTAAGTGTTCGAGATGCCGTTATTTTAGGTGATTTCTAAAATATTTTGAATTGTTTGAAGTTTATCTTTAATAACTTGGCTATTGAGTGAATTATATAAACCAGGATGTAGTGGTTTAGGAGTATTGGTTAAATCACACCAAGCATATCCCTTGTGTTCGCTACTTAATTCTGGTATAAATTCTGTTTTCACGAGAATTACAAACGTATGATAATTGAAGTGACCATCGGGTGAAGAGAACAATTCAAGTGGAATAGTTTTTATAATCTCTGGAACAAAACCAATTTCTTCAGCAATTTCTCTCGTTAAACCTTGATACAAAGTTTCATTCTGTTCAAGTTGTCCGCCGACTAGTCCCCAAGTGTCGCTATATGTATCTTGATCACGTAACAAAAATAAACAACGTCCGCTCTTTGCACTTAAGAAAAGCGCACCTGCGGCTGTTAAATCACGATTGACCATAGACCTTCTTGGTATAGACCTTCCCAACTTTTTTGCCATTGATTTCCATTCCATGCATATTGAATACTACTAAAAGTGTTGGTGACATAACTAGCATTACTAATTGAGTTTGGACGATATGCCACAAACCATGAATTGCCATTATATTGTATAATATCATTTGGCATTGCGGTAGTAATGCTACTATTTGCATTTTGCCACGCTACTGCACCATTTCCTAAACTCGCACCACCCATATTATTAACAATCAAATATCGCTGACCTGTGCTGGCTGCTGGCAATCCAACGCCTGGTCCATTTGCTTGTGGGTCCACAATCGCATTCACGCTTGGTAATATATTGGTTGGTACTGTAGCTGGATCAACTGTAAATTTAAGATTGTTTGGATTGGTGGGATCATACGCAACTGTTCCTGTAACTAATCTATCTGTTACGGTATCAGTAAGATAAAGCATGCTATAGTTGTTTGCTATTTCACCAAAACTATGAATAACTGGTGCCCAGGGTATAGCATTGCCTAAAGTAGTTGGTATTGATAGTGAATTATTGTTTAATTCTGGACCATGATTTGGAAATAACGTAACATTTCCGTTATTAACTAATGCTTGATATCCAGTAGGTGTAAAATATTGACGATTGCCAAGGTTATTAGTTTGGTCAATAAGTGCTTGACTTGGGTTTCCTAATGCATCATATACGTTAGCAACAACACTTTGAATAATACCGAGACGCAATAATTTTGCTGGTGTGGTGATCCAAATTGGTAATTCAAACGTAAAAGTAGCAACATCAATTGGATCATCACTGCCTACAGGAATATTTCTTGTAGTCCAATTAGTATCGGTTAAAAGAATATAACTTAAACTAGTCCAATCTAGGTAATTGTCAGTGCTTTGTATTTCCATATCTGGATTAAATTGCGCACTTATTTGTTCCCATAATTGTAGCTTTTGATCAAAGTTACTTGTCCATATTTCCATATTAACAGTTAATCTATATGGTGCTGGCATAAGACGATTCACAGTAAAATTTTGACCTTGATTGGAACTTACATTTCCTGTTAATGGGTCTTTGGCACGCGAACGTACTGAAATATTATCTATGTGATGCGGTTCTTGCATACGATTACGATCATAATCTACTTTTGTAATATACACGACCATTGCTGGAACAGCATTGATACTATTGTCACTATTTTGGCGCATGATAGCAGCAACTTGTCGGTTGGTATCGGCATAACGACATGGCACACGATATAATACACTATTGCCATTTATGTCTTTGCCAAATTCAACATACATATCACTGAATATGCGAACAAACTGATTCATAAATCTGCGTATTTGTTTATCGTAGAAAAATTGACCCACAAGTTTATCCTAGTTTATCTGGTGTTAGCTTCAATAAATTGCTTAGCGTTTGGCTACTTGCAACAGTTGCTCCATTAGTTAGTTTAACTGTTGCTGTGTTGTTAATAAATGAACCAAGTTGTGTATTAGTATTTGCACCTGTAATGTTGGCACGATTGACATCTTGGATGGCAACCCATTTACCGCCATCATATCTAAACAATCTGTTTGGCATATAATCCGTGCGTAGAACATATTGACCTACTTCTGGATTCAGCGGAAATGCTGAATCAACTGTTACTGGTAATCCATTTGGTGGCACACCATCGGCAGTGAGATAACCGTTAATAGCAACAATCGGACTAATACCATCGGCTGTTGGTAATATATAAAGACTATTAGTGCTATAACCACTAGCAGGAACATCTGTTGCTGCTTGAGCAACTACTGCATCATTTATTTTTAGATTGATGTTATAATTACTCATCATATCACGCAGTGTAGTATCAGTTGATTTATTTGCAGGTTGATCAAGTATGTCACGATATTCTTGACCATCTACCATTGGAACTACTTTACAACGCCAAATATGTGACCACCAAGTTTGTGCATAACCTTCACTACCACGAGTTGCTTCTTGTACAACATAAAACTTTTTTAATGCAGCGGGCAGTGTTTCGTCTAACGGATAGTAATCACGAAGATGTGGCAACTCAAATACATCGCCTGGTATAATTTTACGACCCAACCGTTCAACAATTTCGTTTAGATGAAATGTAATATAAAGAGTATCTTGATTTACAAATAAACCAAATTGTTGTAAATTATAATCTATATCTTGAATTGTATAATGCCCACGTAGTGCATAAACATTTGGTTCATAGCTACGGTCACGGTTTTCCATGAAAAGCAAATCTTGTATGTTTTGCACACTTTGATTTGCATATTGTGGTTGTGTTAAATCAGTAGTAGCACCTTGGTCTTTTGGACCAAGATATTTGTGAACATTTATTCCAACACCACCGATTGTAAAAAGTTCGCGGATACGGTTATCCTGCCACTTATAATCGTTACTATGATTTTCTCTATATAAACTTAATCTTGGCATGGTTAATCCTACAAGATATTTATTGTAAAATTAACCGTGCGCTATTAAGGTTTTTTGAAAACAAAGTAAAAACGGTCGCCGCTGTCTTGTTTCCAAGTTTCAAGTTTTATATTGTTTTCTTCTGCAATACGAACTGCAGTTTCAAAATCCCAATGATATCCATCTATCCACTGATCATGTTGCGGCTTGTCTGGATTAAAAGAGTTACCACGGCAAAATACTTTTCCGCCAGACGATAGCAGTTCAAATACTTTTACAAATCTTTTAGCTACCCATTCGTAACTGTAAAAATTAATACTGCCAAATACAATTATTGCATCAAAACTTTCTGGTTTAGATATAAATTCTAATATATCAACCATGTAATCCGCTGCTGGATTATATTTGTCAATTCCTATAAGATTGGGTATGTGTTGTTTGAATTGATTAAATCCACATCCAACATCCAATACTGCTTTTGGATTCAACTCATTGATTTCTTTAACAATATTCCATCCTGTAAAGCGATAACTATCTGTTCTTGGTTTCCAAATTTCACCGCCCCAAAAACGTGACATATATTTTTCATCTATTTGGTTTGTAAAATCTTCAAGTGTTCCTTTATATTCTAAGTCAAGACTATGAAACGTATGATCAATATCGTGCATAAATTTTTCTAGACGCTTTGATGTCCATGGAAGTTCATTTATAATTGTATCTTTGTTTAAACTATCACGAACTTCTGCATATCTTTCTAATTTAAACGCTTCGTTTATATTTTTTAACAAATAATTATAAATTTTCTTGTTCATCTATTTTTTCCTGATTTTGATAAATAATTTTAAGATATTGAATTTTTTTACTAAATATTTATGATTTAGGAAACATGTATGGAATTTTTTAAAAATAAGAAAAAAAATAAAATAATTTTACTTTTTGGTCCGCAAGGAAGTGGAAATCATTTGTTTAGTAAAATTTTTGCACTACATCCAGATGTGCATGGTTGGGAAGAATTATTGGATAACAGTGATCCTGATAATTATTTTGTTCCACATTACAAAGAACCTAATAACAAATATTGGGATGATATTGATAGCATAACATTAGATATTATGGGTGGAAAAAATTATGCAGTCTTAAGTGCAAGTGTTCCATTTTGGAATAAAGATGAATTGCAAGTTCCACCTATTAATAAACTCATTGCTAAATTACAAAGTTTGAATATAGAAATTCAAGTAGTAATTATTGGTCGAGATAAGACAATATTAACAAATCAACAAACTAGAATGCGTGGCGGACCTAGTTGGGGCTGTATGACACAACTTATTCGTTGGTTAGATAGCACTCCATTCTATGTCAGCACAGAATTATTTTATCTTTATGGAAAAGCGTATGTGCGAGATATAGGAAAATGGTTAGATTTTCCTGTAGCCTACAATGATCCAAGATTAAACGACATAATGAGTGAAGATTCAAATGAAAAGTATATTCATCAAACATCTAATCCAAAGGTTGATGACATCGTTAAACGAACTGGATATCCAGTAGCAGTACAAAAAAAGGAAATATTTTAAGGATGAGTGAATATGAAGAATGGAATGACAGCCGTTGGGAATTTACTAAAAGCCGTAGCCGTTGGCATTTTGATACTACACGGGTTCCACAGCCTGGTATAGATAGCTATACTCATGTTTGCAGATTTGATGCAGATTTTGGTGATGCAATTCGTGAATGTTTGCCTCGCACTAAAGCAAGTAGTTGGGGAACTCGTAATAATTTTAACAAAGATATTGCCACCGAAGGATTATACAGTGCCACAGCAGAAGAACAAGATTTGATTCGTGCTGGTGCTGATCCTCATAGCGAAGTTTTTAATCGCACTGCAGCAGAAGATATTGAGATATTTCAAAAGATAAGCAATTGGCTTGGTATGGAAGGAAGCATGATTAAGTTTCATAATCAAACTACAGGTCAAATGCTTCACACTCATATTGATAATTTTGCCGCACGTCCAGAACGTGAAAACAGTTTTAAAGTAACAGAAATGGATAAGAATCCAGATATCATGCGTCGTTTTGCTGTTATGTTGGCAGATTGGGAACTTGGACAGATATTTCAAATTGGCAATGCTAATTTTACAGGATGGAAAGCAGGCGATTGTATCACATGGGAATGGCAAGATATGCCACATTCTACCGCTAATATGGGATGGTGGGATCGCCCAATGTTGCAAATTACAGGTTATGTTACTGACCGCACACGTGATGTAATTGGCGGTGCAGGTAAAAATTTAGTTGTTAATTTAAAGGATTAATATGTTTAAGAAACATTGTTTATTTCAACCATTAAAAAATTGTGTTGTTGGTCGCACTTATGCACCAGAATTTTATAGTTTTATAAAAGATATTGATGTTCGTCGGCGATATGAACAAATAGCCTACGAAACAGAAGAAGATTATCAAAATTTAGAAAAATTGCTAAATTCCTTTGGTGTAGAAACTATTCGCCCTACAGTAGAAAATTCAGCTAATTTTAAAACGAGAATCCAGTCACGTGCATGGTATGATCAATTTGTATTACCATCGCAATACAATGAATATCCCACAGTTGATTGTATAGTGCCGCCACCAATGCAGCCACGTGACTGGATTATGATGATGGATGAAAAATTTATCAATTGGTTTATTGAACCAGAACAATATAAACAATATGAAAACATTGTTCAATATGTCCAAGAACAAGGTAATACTGTTTATCATACCAACACACAAATAAACAGTGAAGGTTGGATGACCAAAATTGGAAAGCGCATGACATATGGAAATGGTGGGCCATTTCAAAGATATGGTTCGCATGATGAGTTTGTTCAATTTGTTTCTGAATTTGGCGAAGGACATGAAAATCTTATATATGATGAAATTGGCTGGCGTGATAGTTGGTATCGCCCATTGAAACAGGGTCTCATCGTTAGTGTAATGGGCAGTGAAAAATATGCTGCAGATTTTTCGAATTGGAAAGTTATTACAACAGATGGCAGTGATAGTTTAGTAAGCATGTATAAATTCTTAGAATTTAAACAAAAGCATAATCATAACTTATGGAACTATGGCGAAGAAGGCGACGCTGCTCGTGCTGCTCTTGCTTATGAATGGTTAGATAATGGTTGGCAAAAATACATGATTGACAATGTTTTTGATTGCAATATGCTAAGCATTGATGAAAGTAATGTGGTAGTGTTTAACTATAATAAAAGAATTTGCAATGAACTAGAAAAACATGGTATAAATGTACATGTTTCTCCGTACAGAAATCGTTATTTCTGGAGTGGTGGTATTCATTGTGTCACCTGCGATCTTAACAGAGATGGTGAATTAATAAATTATTTTGAGTGAGATATAAAATGGAAGATTATAAAAACGCAAAAAGTGCATGGGAATTTGGAAAAAACCGCAGCAGTTATCATTTCGACACAAAGATACGAGACATGCGATGGGATACTGTTCAAGGGTTGGGAAAATTTAGTGGCGATTGGTCCAAAGAACTTGATGAAGCGATTAAAAACTCAATTCCAGTAAACATTGAAAATCGTCGCAGAGCATGGGCAAAAGATCGTGGCGAAGAACACAATATGGTAAAACTCAATACTGCTGAAACAAATGATTTTTTAGCAGTTGGTGCAGACCCAGAAATGATTATTTTTAGAGTAAATCATGATTTGGCAGAGCCTTTTCAAAAAATGGTAGATATGATTGGTCTTGATCGTCATGAAAGTAGATTGCATATTCAATTTCCTGGCGAAGCCTTCCTTGGGCATGTTGACAGGTTTGATTTAAATTATCCAGGCGTAGATCAAGATGATTTAATGCGAATTGGAATCATGTTAAAAGATTACGAACAAGGACAATTTTTCCAATTTGGAAATCATCTTTACCAATTTTGGAGAGCAGGCGATATTCACACATTTGATTATCGTCATGTTCCACATTATACTGCCAATAGTGGGCTGTCTCCTCGTGTGACATTGTTCACGACTGGAATTATTACAGATAAAACTCGTGCCTTTTTAAAACAAACAAGGCACGTGTCCGAAATTAAAATTTAATTAAAGAAGGAAAATAAAATGGATATTCAACACATGTTTCCAATTTTTAGTCAAGAAACTGGTTTCTTGATGATTGGATTATATGCTCTTTTTGTTTTTTTCTTAACCAGCATTTATGCTAAGGGTTTTGATAAGAGCAAAGAAAGTTTTCTTGTAGCAAATCGTGAAATTGGTTTGTGGCAAGGCAGCACAAGTGTAGGCGCAGGATGGATTCACGCACCTGGTTTATTTGTTGCAGCACAGCAAGGTTATAATAATGGTTGGCCAGGTGTATTCTGGTTTAGCTTTGGTAACTTTTTTGCGTTAATTGTATTTGCTTACTTTATCAATAATTTCCGCAATGAAAACGGAAAAATTTTCACGTTAAGTGATTATTTTAGAAGTAAGTGGGGCAAACTTGTTGGTATGTTGATCGTTGTTCAAATGCTACTAAGCACATTACAAAGTTTGACTATTGATTTGTTTGCTGGATCACAAAGTGTTTCGCTGCTAACTGGTGTAAATCCTATTGTTGTTAGCTTATTGTTGGTCGGTATTGCTCTCACATATAGTTTGCGTGGTGGATTAAAGGCAAGCATTATTACTGACATTGTAAAAATTGTTTCAATCTTTATTGGTGTTGCTGTAGTAGGTTACTTTGTTTATAGCACTACTGGTTTCCAACCAATTATCGACGGTATTGCAGGTAAAACTGGCAAGGGAACAAATTTATGGAGCGATAGCTTTACGCTTGGGTTGCTGTTTGGGTTTGGTATTCCAACTGTTATTGGTCACTTTGCAAGTCCATGGACAGGCAATGAAAACTATCAAAATGCATTTAGTATGAAGCCAAATGTAGCTTTTAAAGCAAACATTATTGGTCCATTCTATTGGCTAGTATTACAACTAATTGGTGCGCCACTTGGTATGATTGCCGCTGGTCTGCACTATGATGTAAGCGGTCCAAAAACAGGGTTCATCAATATCATTGTTATGACAACAGTTGTTGGTCCTTGGTTGGCATGTTTCTTCCTTGTAGCGGTTTTTGCTGGTCTCATCAGTATCATTGATACTATGTTGTTAAACAGTGCTAACTTATTTGGCAATGATGTTCATGACGCACTTAAAGGTAAAAATCCAATTCTTTGGAGCAGAATAGCAATGCTTGTATTTGCAGCAATTGGTATCACGCTTGCTAATATTCCTGGCCTTGATCTAAACTTGATTTTCTTGTTTGGTAAAACTTGGGGACTATGTTTCTTCATTCCAATTATGATTGGTATGCTCGCACCAAATACTCTTACAAAGTATGGGTTTCTTGGTGGTGCTGCAGTAGGAGCATTGATAGGATCACCAGTTTATGTTTATGGACTTATTGGTGGCGGCGGACCTGTAGTACAGGTGTGTGGCACACTTATTCAAGTTTTTGGTGCTGGTATTACTTGTTACATTGTTAGCAAACTTACTGCACCAAAGCAGATCGCTGTAGCATGAATAAGAAAATACTAATAATGGGCTTGCCAGGGTCGGGTAAAACGACACTGGCGAAAGCCTTGGCACCAAAATTAAAAGCAATTCATTGGAACGCTGACGCTGTTCGTGCAAACATTAACAGTCATCTTGGGTTTAGTGAAGCGGATCGCATAGAACAAGCCAGACGAATGGGTTGGCTATGCGACCAAGTTACAGCAGCAGGTTCATGGGTGATAGCCGATTTTGTTTGTCCCACACCAGCCACTCGTGCAGCCTTTGGACCTGCTACTGTTATTTGGGTTGATACTATTAAAGAAGGGCGGTTTGAGGATACGAATAAGTTGTTTGTAAATCCAGAACCAGGCAGTTATTATTTTCGTGTAGATACACAAGATGCTAACTTTTGGTCAAAGTATATCATGGAAGAACTTGATTTTGACACGAACCCAACTTGGATTAAAGCAATGTTTAAAGGATTGAAACACTCATGACAAGATGGAATAATCAAGCACCTACGGTGCAAATGTTAGGGCGTTGGCAACCATGGCATGATGGGCATCTTGCACTATTCAAACGAGCACATGCCAAGACAGGTCAAGTTATGATTATGGTGCGTGATGTTGGTGGCAGTGAAAATAATCCATTTGATTATTCATTTGTCAAAGACCGCATCATCAAAGAATTGGAAGCACAGGGTTATAAATTTAATCGTGATTTTCTTGTAAATCTTGTTCCAAATATTGTCAATATTACATATGGGCGTGATGTTGGATATAAGATTGAACAAGAAGTATTTGATGAAGAAACACACGCTATAAGTGCAACCAAGATTCGTAAAGAAATGGGTTTATGAAATATATCTTTGTTGCAGGTGCGCCAGGTTCTAAGTGGAGTAGTGTAGTAAAAAACATATATTACTCCCCTTCAATAGATACGAGTGATTATAGCGATGCTAGAATTTATTATCATGATGCAAGCGGTGCAAATCAATTAATGCACCTTGGCGCATACTTTGATCCACACATGGAGTTTGGTGATAAACTTCACCTTATGCCTTACATAAGCAAGCAAGAGTTAGAAGCAGAATTTGATCGTCCGTTTAGTGGGGAAGGTGTTCGCATCATTAAGAGTCATGTATTTTGCCATCATCTTGATTTTATTCGTAAGACTTGGCCAGATTGCCCAATTGTTCTCGTTCATAGAGATAATGATGCGTGTTTGGGCTGGTGGGTCCGTTGCGGACACTTTGGCATAACTTATCCTAGTTATGGTGGATATTATAAGAATTTGCGTGAAATGAGTTTTCACATTGATAAACAAAATGCAGATTTGAGAAAATTTGTAAAAGACAATCCATCAGCAATGATGTCAGATAATATTGAATTATGTGAAAAACTAGGTATTGATTTACCAGTTGAATTGGATATTCAAAATTATAATTTAAACAACATTAATGTTTATTTGAACCAAAACGCATCATAAAGATATTAACATCTTCGCTATTGTTGAAAAATAATGACCAATATGGATCGCCGCTATTGAATCTAAATGACAATGAATAGTCATAACTAAAACATTCATCACACCATTTTTTCAATGGTGCTTGTATTGTTTCTTTTAAAAAATCAGTACCTAATGGGGGGAAATGTGGCAACCCGATATTGGGATAAACTCTAACCAAAAATTTATCAGGTGCAAGAGAAGTAACAGAACTTATTTCTATATCATCTATTGTAGGCGTCATTTATGAACTTTGCGTATCTCATCGATACGCTGAGTCATATACTCTATTACAGTAAGTCTTTTGTCATCAGGCATATCGTATGTCTTAGTTTTTAATTCGTTATTGATTATATATGTAAAAGCAAACTCAATCATTTTTGCAATGGAGTAATTTAACATAATAATATTTATTACGATTTTATGACTGTAGAAAAAATATTGGAGCGGACTAGGGGAATCGAACCCCTCGCTGCAGCTTGGAAGGCTGCGGTATTACCACTATACGAAATCCGCTTACTTAATATAATCATGTATATTTACATCTGCAAATAGCCACTTGCAAAGAAGTGCAAACCAAAATAATTTGGCTACGAAATCAAACATTCGTTCAAACAGTTTAAACTTCTTATACATGTTCTCTTTACTTTCTCTATGTTGGCGGAAAGGGTGAGATTCGAACTCACGGAACATTGCTGTTCGGCAGTTTTCAAGACTGCAGGCATAAACCACTCGCCCACCTTTCCAATAATGGTGCCCGCACGACGATTTGAACGCCGGACCTAACGATTACTAATCGTTTGCTCTACCAACTGAGCTATGCGGGCATTTGGTGCGCATGGAGGGACTCGAACCCCCACCCCGAAGGACTAGTTCCTAAGACTAGCGTGGCTACCATTACACCACATGCGCATCATTTAATTATATTACAATAAATAGTTATGCATGTCAAGAGAAAAGTATATAAATTATCTTCTTTATTCGTTTATTTTAGCCCATACATTCTTGGGATGCACAATCATAGCACAAACATTAGCAAAGTTTTAACATGGACCTGAAACAAATTCAAGGATTATTAGACATGGTTATGAAAGATAAGAATGGTAAGGTATTAAGTCGTAGTGAAGGTGAAGCAGTTCTAAAAGGTCTTGCTTCTATTACAATTACAATCTTTGCTGCACTCCTTGCGATCACATCTTGGCTCGGTGGTCAGGTTAGTGGCAAAATCATGGCTGATAATATTGAACTTGGCGATACTTGGGGTTTTTATCAAGCCAAGAGTATCAAGCAAAACATGTACCAACTTAACCTTGATGATTTAAAAGTTCAAATTGCTGATCCAGCAACCGACAAAAGTTTAATACCAGCCTTAAAAGCACGTGCTGAAAATTATCAAAAATATATTGATGTATTAGAAAGCGATCCAAAAGGTGAAGGTAAAAAAGAAATTATGGCAAAAGGTCGTGCGCTTGAAGCAGACCGTGATAGTGCCAAGAAGCGTAGCCCATTCTTTGGTATGGCTGGCACAATCATTCAGATTGCTATTATCTTTTCAACCACTGCTATTCTTGCCGTCAGCATGGCTCTATGGTATAGCAGCATTGCGGTTGGTATCATTGGCTTGATTGTATTGGCAGATGGAATTTGGTATTTCTTTCCACTACCGTTCTAATTGCGTCAATATCCATTCTGCAAGCCCTTGGTGAGCACGTCTGTCAGGATGTCCCCAATCAGGAAAATTAGTATGATGATAGCAGTAATGTATCCAATTTGTTGATGCTTCTGCTTCCACTATAAACCTATCACGATTAAAATCTGCTTCGTATTTTTCAGCAAATTCTGATAGATGTGCTATAAGATGTGGATGCTTTATCGGTTTATCAAATATTAATTCATTTGCCCAATCATTCAGTACTATCTTTGCAAAGGCAAATTTCTGTATGATTGGATTAACTACTGCCATTCCGCCTATTACGATAAATGGAATGTTATATTGTTCATACAGTGTAGAAAATTTTAGATATGTTTCTTGCCATAAATCATCATGAATTGCATCATATCCATTATAATCTTGTAATTTTTTACTATCTATTGTTGCGTTGTTGTTAATAATATCTCTAACAGGTTCAGTCTGAAACCATATGATATAATCATAATCATGCTTTGTTTTTAAATGGTTAGCACATATAGTATATGCGTTGAGATTACTATCACCACCTACACATAAATTTGTAAAAGTATGCTCATTTAAATATACACCAACATGCGTATTGGGTATTGGCACTGTTTTACACCAATAATTTGGTTTATCACCAAATAAATGCCAATCATTATCTGGCGCAGCAACTGCATAAATGAAATCTTTTGACCATTCGCCGCAGCCCCAACTGTCGCCTATTATAAGAAAATTCATGGGGTATTTATAGTGAAAAATGGCTTCGGAGGTAGGGATCGAACCTACGACACACGGATTAACAGTCCGCTGATCTACCGCTGATCTACTCCGAAATAACCTTGTATTATCATTATACTTATATTTTGTTTTTTGTCAAATATTATTTTTAACCATATTGAGATAATCCTAAAGATTTTCTACCACGGCCAGTGTTTTTTGCACCAAATGTTGGAGATTGTGAATCGCAATTTGGACATACTAATCTAAAATTATCTGGTTTATTATTTGAAGCATTGCCATCAATATGATCAACCCATAATCTAATAGGTTTATCTTGCCAAGATTCTATACCACAGCAACTACATTTATTCCCATCTTGTTCACACAAGAATTGGTATATAAAACTTCTCTTTACTGGTTTTCCTTCTAACCATTCTTGTTTTCTTTTTTGATAAAATAATTTTGATGTATGTGTTGCTTGACAAGCATTATTACAATACTTGTGTTTGCTACTATATCCACTAAATGGTATATCCGCATCACAAGACACGCATTTAAATATTGTATCTTTTTTTCCCTTGTAATTCATAACTACATCCTCTTATAGGGTATTTATACTGGTTGTAGATTTTCGTATTATTTTGGAGCCTACGGAGGGATTCGAACCCCCGACCCACGGTTTCGAAGACCGCTATTCTATTCCACTGAACTACGTAGGCAAAAATTTTAACATGTTTTCTTATAAGTTAAATATTGTTATGACAAATAAAGATTTAGAATTTCACCAAGTATTTGAAAAATACGATGGTTTTAAAAATGATAATCACGAAAAAATGCTTAAATTGCCAAAAACATCAGAGCATGTGCCAACAGGAATGTGCGAAATTGAAATGCCTAATCCTGCGGATGATTCAATAATTGTAATTCATTTACCTACAACCGGCGGGCATTTTTTATGCAAACTACTTAGTTGCAATCCATCGTTAAGTGGTGATAATTTTGTAAATGAAATCTATAATATTTACGGAACTGATCGTGCTTATTGGGGTTCATATAGCTATATACATCATCCTACTATTTGTAGTTTGCATACAAGAGATGTTGATTTTGAAACAATTTTAAATTATAAAAAAGTAATTTTGGTTGAATATACAGGTTCAGATGAAGAAAGAATTTTGGTGCAAAATAGATTAAAACATCTACAGGGTAACTCTATGACGAATAGAGCATTTGCTGCACTCCAAATAAAACATAATAAAATTCTTAGAGAATTTTTAGCTGAAAACCATAAAACATATCACAGTTTTCCTTTTTCTGCATATCTTGATAGTAAAAATTTTGCAAACGAAATCAATAACATTTTTGATTATCTTGGTTTCTCACATATGGAAGAAAAAACGCTTATAGATTTGCACAAATTTTGGCGAAAAACAAATGCAAAACACCATAAGTTTGTGCAAAAAATTATCAATGATATAGTATAGTTGGAGGACTCTGTGGGGTTCGAACCCACGACAAACTGGTTAAAAGCCAGCTACTCTGCCTACTGAGTTAAGAGTCCATAAATTCAAAGTCAGTGTGCAGCCCCCATCTATCGCCCACACCGTGACACATCCCATGGCCATTGCCGATTGCTTACTGTGCCTTACCATCTTAAATATTGGTCTCCGTGTCTGGCGCTGCCCCAGATTCCCCGCAGTCCAAGTGCGGTATTAATCTTACCCTAACTCCACAGAGGTATTTTGGAAGCGGCGGGGTGAATTGCACACCCTATCTCCAACTTATGAGGATGGTGAGATTTCTGGTTCTCTACAGCCGCAATAATGTTTTAATATACATTACATATTAGTTTTTGTCAAGTAGAATTTTTAATATATTTTGAAATCAAATAATCATACGTATTTTTGGTCATATTATATTTTTCTCTTATTTGTTTTGGTTTAAGTCCGTTTTCTATATCAAGTTTTATTGATAAAAAATCATACTTTGTGTCTAACGTTCTCATTTTTTCAGATAGTTTTTTTCTATTTTTTTCATTTGCAAAATAACTTTTTAATGCGTCAGATTTTGATCTTTTAATTTTTTCTTGTTTTGGTTTAGATAATAATTCTTTTATTTCTTCTAAACTTCTACCATTTCGTAAATATGCTTTTACAGATAGTTTATTTCTGGTTTCATCTGTAATAGTTCTTTTTTTATTTGCTTCGGATATTTTTTTTCTTGTTTCTTCTGTAATTGGTTTTTGCAAAGCCCTTACTTTTCTAATTTTTAATCTTGTGTTTTCACTATGTTTTTTACCCTTAAAGTGAGGACCGCCTTCGCCACCAATACCAACATTATAGGTATCTTTTCTATTAACAAATTCTTCTGTTATGAGTTCTTTCTCTTTTAAGTTCATTTCAACTTCATTATCAAAAATAAAAAGAACTTCTTTTGTAAAATTTTCTTTGCCGTATTTTTTAATTGCCAATTCTAACTTTTTACCAGACCCATAATAATTGTCATAGGGGTTTGTAGTTTGATGTTTGCCAATATAAAATTTGTTGTTTATGTTATTTGTAGTTTTGTAGATAGTGTAATACATATACGTATTTATCACCAGAGTGCAATTTGTTAAATTATCTCTACCCCGCAATAAATTTTGGTGGGACGGGTAGGATTCGAACCTACTCCGTTTCTTATGTGTGAGGTTTACAGCCCCATGCCCATCCGCCGTCTGAGCAGCCGTCCCAATATTGTTATAATAGCATATTATATTCTTTTGTCAAGCATTATTTTGGTACCTCGTGGCGGAATTGAACCACCATAATCGGTTCCACAAACCGATGTTCTACCATTGAACTAACGAGGCTCATATTATTAATATAACATGATTTTGCAGATTGTCAAGGGAAAAAATTGGAGCGGCTAGCCAGAATCGAACTGGCGAATCTTCGTTGGCAACGAAGCAGGTTACCTCTACATCATAGCCGCATATTATTATATATCTTAAAATTGGCGCACCCTAAAAGATTCGAACTTCTAACCTTCGCTTTCGTAGAGCGACGCTCTGTCCAGTTGAGCTAAGGATGCATTGTAATGGCAGACCGTGAGGGATTTGAACCCCCGACAAAAGGATTAAGAGTCCCCTACTCTACCAACTGAGTTAACGGTCCATGTATTGGTGCTGCTGACTATACTCGAAACAGTTTTGTCCACCTTATGAGAGTGGTGCGATATCCGCTACCGCCCCAGCAGCATTATTGGTTGGCATGGTTGGAATTGAACCAACGACTCCAGTCTTATCAGGACTGTACTCTACCTCTGAGTTACACGCCAGTAAAATTGGTGCTCCCTATGGGATTCGAACCCATGATCTGCGCCGTGAAAGGGCGTTATCCTTGACCGCTAGACGAAGGGAGCATAATTGGAGCAAGGGCTTGGGAATCGAACCCAACTTATTTTTTAGTTAGAGCAAACCATACTCAATACCCCAGCATGATTAGTTTGGCGACTCCAAGGGGGATCGAACCCCTATCCCCTGATAGACAGTCAAGGATAATAGCCATTATAAGATGGAGCCTTTTGTTTTTATTTCAATAAAGTAGCTTCGTTTATCATAGTATAGACCATCAGGTTTGTCTTTTACTTCTTTGAAGAACCACCAGTGTTGTAAATTAGGGAAACCGCCCCATTCCTCTTTTGAATATATGGTGTATGTCTTTGTTAAAGTATGCAGACCGCCCATTACATAAACTGTAATATCAATGCGCCCATCTGTTGTTTCTAGATACAGTCCCGTAGCATCTTGGTTACTCCTATTATAAAAAATGGTGCAAGGTCTAAGGATCGAACTCAGTTCTTTGGTGCTTCAAACCAACGCAATTACCAAACTTGCTCACCTTGCATTAAAGTTGGAGGGGAAGATGGGACTCGAACCCACATAAACAGGTTTTGCAGACCTTGTAGTAACCATTCCTACGCACTTCCCCAATTATAGTGTATCTACGAACTCACGTAGTAGAGCATGATGATGACCACCATGATAAAACTGTGGCATATACTGCCATGTATCATACCAGTAGGCTTGGCTCTCAGGATGACAGCCGATGATACCTACATTGCCTTGGCGAATAGCCATAGCATCGCCGTTAGCATAGGTAGCAACAGTCTCAAACTTACGCTTATTGCCAACCAATGCACAGCCATCATAGAAATACATGGCTTCCTTATCACCGTTCCACTCTACTTCTACCACAGTGCCGTATGGACGAGCCGTGCAAGCCCGTGGGCGGCGAATATACTGAACAGCATCCACACCATCAAGAAGGTTGAAGTAGTGGCTACCAGCCCAGTAAGCGCCCATGCAGATGCCAAGATACTTGCCACCGTGCGCTACGAAGTCTTGGATCATCTCTACCTTGTTGCCAAGCAGATGGTCAAACGTGCCGCTATCACCGATACCGCCAGGAAAGGCTACGATGTCAGCCTCGCCCAAGATAGCGCCAAAGTCATCATCTACCCGAAAGGTCTCAACATCGTAGGCACCACTTAGGGCGGCAATAATGCCGTTTGTGGAGTCACGGGAGCATTGTGGGTGATGGGAAAATAGGGCAATCTTGCGCATATAATTCTCCTGAACTGCGGTATATTACTAATATAACACAGTTAAAATTGTTGTCAAGTGTTATTTTTTTGACAGGTTTGCCAATATTTTGACAGGAAATCTTAATTTTTTGACACTTTTTGATACTGTTCATACCAGAATTTGGATGAAATTCGCAGTTTTTGGTTGCTTTCACGCACATATTCTAGCAGTGCTTTGGCAAGTATTTGCTGTTCATTGCGCCAATCATAGTTAGGCTCACTTGCCATTTTTTCAGTAAGGTCAATTACCATGTCAATATAAGGACAGGTATCGCTTGGAATGACAGGTTTGTTAAGCGGTTTTGATGCTCTAGCCATATTACTAATATATCATATTTTTTAAGGTTGTCAAGAGAAAAATGGCATCCCGTGTAGGAGTTGAACCCACGCCTAGACTTTTGGAGAGTCCCGTGCTACCGTAACACTTACGAGATTTAAAAAGTTGTTACGCTTATACAAGATACACAAACCATGGGAATCGAACCCAACCTCAGATTGCCGTCCACCACAATCGTAGCGACCTGACGCACCTTCTCACCAGACTATCTGTTTATAGTTTCGGTTAATTACTCCGCACTATTAGTCTCTTGTATAAGCGAAACAACTTTCATTGTTTCAATGCCTTGCTGAAACCACCTGCGTCCATTTGGAGCCAGTACTAGTCAAGGGTTGCTCTTATGCGTGGGGAGCAACATCCCGAAAACTTGTTTAATCTTGAACAGTAACCTGAGTCACTGTGGTCTTTTTATCTTTTAAGTTAGCCTTAATATTCTTCTTCAAGGCTTTCTCAAATAATTCTTTTTCTTTCTTGGTATCATGCGATAGAATTGCATCATACATCTTTCTTAACAACTTTGGCCATTTCATGTACCCTACTCCTTAATAAAAAACCCCCGAAACTTTCGTTTCAGGGGCTAAGTGCATACTCTAATGTGCGATCACATTAGGCACACGCCCCTCCATTCCAGAAACCTTCTGGCATGCGGCAAATGTTATAATCATAATGTTTAGGCGTGTTAATCATAGTTGCTCTCAATTTGTATTCTATTTATATATCATAATAATATATTTGTCAAGAACTTTTTTTATGCAATATTTAGAGTAGTTTTAGCAGCACTAACTGCATCTGCAATGTTTGTTGCACTGCCATCTAAACTGTTAAGCAAATTGTTTAGAACCGTAATTTCAGCACTGATTGCTGCTAGTTCATTTTGTTTAACTGCAAGTTCTAAAGTGATAGCAGAAATAGATGCCTTTAGGCTATCACTAATAGTTTGAATGTTTGCAATTTCGTCAGTAGTCATTTGGGTAACTCCTAGTGGTTGATATTAAATCTATTTAGGAAATACGAACTGTCATATAATTTCAAACAAGTTAGGATCAAGACGACTTTGTGGTGGATCAATGCGATTTTCAGCAATTTCAATATATTGCGGATTAAGTTCAATAAGCGTAGCATTGCGCCCTAGCTTATCTGCCATATAACCTGTTGTGCCACTACCACCAAATGGGTCTAGAACCATGCCATCTTTCGGACAACCTGCCAAAATGCAAGGTTCAATCAATTCAGTAGGAAAAGTGGCAAAGTGTGCTTCTTTATATGGCTTGGTATTGACAGTCCATACACTGCGTTTCTGACGAGTGCCATCATCCGTGAATGTATTGCCAATATCACCACGTCCTGTGCCTTCTTGTTCTGTTGCACCAAATTTTCTTGGCGCACCGCCCGATTTTACAGTTGGTTCTTTAATTGCCACATGATCAAAGTAATAGTTCTTGCTCTTGCTTAGCAGAAAGATATATTCATGTGCCTTCGTGCAACGATCCTTTACGCTTTCTGGCATAGGATTAGGTTTGTGCCAAATAATATCCTGACGCAGGTACCAACCATCGGCACGAAGTGCAAATGCTAACATCCATGGAATGCCAATAAGGTCTTTGCTCTTTAATCCCTCTAATTTATTATTACGACTTGGGCTATGTGACGGTAAATCTTGATTAGTTTTAGCAACACTTTGCTTGACAAATGCGGTGCCACTGCGATAGTTGTAATATGAATCACCGATATTGACCCATAGCGTTCCATCATCTCGCAATGTTCTGCGAACTTCACGAAACACTTCAACAAGTTGTGCGATATATTCTTCTGGTGTTTCTTCTAGCCCAATTTGATTATCGCTACTTGTTGCACCACACTTGCCACAAGTGCCTTTGAACTTGAAAATATTGCCACTTTGATCACGGTCAGCACGTTCGCCACCATGCGCAGCAATCTTTTCAATATGGTCACAGGTAGGATCGCCACCTGTCCAAGTAGCGGTTCCATAATCACGCAAACCATAATAAGGTGGCGAAGTTACACACATATTGATACTGCCCTTTGGCAATGTCTGCAACACATCACGGCAATCGCCATTAAGAATTTGAACGGTCATGTTTTTTCCCTAAAATAATCAAGTTTAATTATAACAATTGAGTAAGGATAAGTCAAGATAAATATTCTCATATAGATTCGGGGAATCATAAATGTCAGTTCTTTTAAGAAAAGGTGCCTATGCAGTAGCAAATGCACAAACCATCACCACAGGTAGTTCAAGTAATGCAACTGCTGCTTTTAGTAGTGTAGCAAGTATCTTACGTGTTACAACTAACGCAGATACTTTTATTGCTTGGGGTGCTAATCCTACTGCATATAACACTGGAAATTGCATGTTAATCGTTGGTGGCGGCGTAGAATTTATCGCTGTTAATGGCGGCGATAAGGTAGCAGCAATTCAAAGCACAACCAGCGGTCTTTGCAATGTCCTTGAATTAAAGAGCCAGTAATGCCTGGTTTACATAAGGGTTTGCTACGCCCACATAGCACAAGTGCAACTACTACTGCTCAAACCAATGGTGTTATTGCTGTTGCCAATGGCACTAGTTTGCGTAGTGCAACTGTAAAGAAAAGTGATTTCAAAACGGGTATGCCAACCAACGGTATGAAGATTACCGTTGCTGGCGGAACTGGCACTATTAGCGGTGTATCAACAAGTGGTGCCAATTATGTAATTACATATAGTGGCGGCAATGCCTTTACTGGTGGTCTAGGAAATCCATATACGGTTTATCGTAGTTAAACTAAATATATTAAACAGGATTTACCTATGGACGCCACAGAATTTTTAAGAAAGTTAATTGATGCCATTGCTCATATTCAGCAACCAGCAGATACAGTTCAACCTAATCATGCTCAACTAACTGTTGTAGCACAGCCTCAGAGTGATTTTCCAGAAGATGAACATACCAGTGATGAAACTGGCGGTGTAATGGTGCCTCCACTACAGCAGAAGATTGAGTTGCTAAAGAAAGTTGCTGGTGTAGATTCAATGTATGATGATAATGCAGAAGAACAGCCAGACGATGAACTTGCTATTATCAAGCGTAATGCTGGTATACACCCTATCGTAGCACATATTGCGAGCGATGAAGAAATAGAGAGTTAAAAATTAAATGAGCCAGTTAGCCAAAATTAAGGCAGGTCGTGTTAATAC
>Ga0208498_1000053_pt1 | contig 51259 bp, 64 predicted proteins | sample CryBogCBE12Aug09_FD_185502 | JGI IMG/M metagenome (GOLD analysis project Ga0208498, IMG submission 185502) | Freshwater microbial communities from Crystal Bog, Wisconsin, USA - CBE12Aug09 (SPAdes) (version 2) | ecosystem: Environmental > Aquatic > Freshwater > Lake | place: Crystal Bog... | reverse complement strand
CGCAACGGTCTTTGTATTGTACGGCTACTATCGTAGTCACTACCGCTCCCTAAACTTTGGATCCTGAAGTTTAGCATAGACTTCCTTTTCGTATGTACGTTTACCTGACCCTGAGACTAAGTGGGCTAAGGCATAGGAGTCTGCGGCATTGTCGTCGTTGAACTCGGCGTCCCAGTTCTTATAGATATACAAAAGCATTTGGCTCTTTGATACGCCCGTGCCCTTGCCACAGGCATACTTCTTGAGGTTGGTTGGCGGGACTATTAAAGGGTAGATGCCAAAGTCTAAAAGGGTCAGCTTGACCATGCCGCCCAGTTCCCCCAACATGTTGGCCATCTGGCTGCCAAAGGCATAGCCTTCCATAGCTACGTCTGCTATATCGTCAAATTCGTGTAGCCAGTTCATGGTGTGGGCTTGGATATCTCGTAGACGATCTACCCCGCGCTTATCAGACTTATAGACCTCTGTGTAGTAGTTGTCTTGGTCTTTGAATGCGGTTATAGCAAAGCCACTATAGGACTGATCTATGCCAAGATAGACCTTGCCATCAGCAGTTCCTTTGCTGAATACCTTCATTAGTAACCGCGGGCCTTTATAACAGATGTTCGACGGGTGAGTTCACGGCTAGTTAGCTGGTAGTAGCGCTCAAGGTTGTCCATAGTTGTCTTCAACAACTTGTGATAAGCCTCAGCGTGCATGCGGTCAGCAGATAGTTTTTGCATATCTGGGTCGGTAAGAATCATGGCTTTGATAGTTGTGGCTTTTATCTTTGGGTCTGAGGACTTCTGAATAAGAAGCTTAGCCTCTTCCTGCTTGTAGTAATTCTCAACCTCAGTAACCGCCAACTCAGCGCAGGCTACCTGTGTGAGTAGGAAGTTGTAGTTCTCCATATAGGAGCGAGCCATCTCCATAAGTTCTTGGTCATCTACGCCCGTGATGTCTGCTGGAAAAGGCTTAATCTCTATATCTAGGCTGCGCTTAACTGGCAAACCCTGTGACTCTAGTACCTGTAGTAGGTCTTCACTAATACCTGTGGCAACTATATTAACCATTTGTATACCCTTCGCATTTAGCGCATCCCTCATTGCGGATATTGCATTGGGGAGGCGTATTAGTCTTTACTGCGTTCACAATCATAGCGGCTGCATCAAATAATTGCGAGATGCCAAAGTCGCTCTTTTTTACTACAAACTCTTTAGCCTCTTGATTAGCTTTGTTCTCATAGATAATTACCGCTTCCTGTGGGTAGTTCTCATAATTAAGAAGCTCAGCTAACTTCATGTAGATCTGCACCTGCATAATGTGCTTCATGAAAGGGGCGTTAATAGCTTTCCATGCTTTATCAAAGTCATTGTCATTTTCTATAAGAAGCTCTGGCGCTTCAAACCTTAGGGTTCCTACCCCTACTGATTTAATCTCTAGCATTAATGGGTCGCCAAGCCCTGTCAACCAACCATCTGCGTGACCGTATATTCGCAAGGGCTCATAGAATAACGGCACTTCTCTATATGCAAGAGGACCTTCGTGGCAGTCTGCACCGCCCCAAAAGAACTCCTCACATTCATAGCAATACCACTTGCCAAATAGTACGCCCATGTCCTGCAGCCAGCTCTGCCATTTGGAATGAATGGCATGACCCTCAGCGAATACCGAAGCTAGGCGTAGGCTGTTAGTACGAGTGCTAATTGGCTCTTCACCCTGCAATTGAAAGTACGCTGCACGATGGCACCAGTCAGAACTAACCATCTCTGATGGATGTAAAACATCTGTTCTACGTGATTTATCTTTAGGTTTAGCCATTAAATGGCGCTCTAAAGAACCAAGTACACGTGTGTTCTTTTTAGCCACGTCTACAAATTTCTTTAGCTGACTCATGTGGGTAACTTATCATAGATCTTTATCTAGTACCCATTCCTCAAGTGTCATACCTGCGCGTGTTGCTTTACGCTTAAGCGCGTTACGCTCACGGTGACTCATGCCTCCCCAGATACCGTGGGTATCATCCATGCTCTCTGCATAAAGTAAACACTCTTTACGAACAGGGCACTCTGGGAGACCATCTCTGCCGTAACAGACAGCCTTTGCTACGTCAGCAATATCTTTATATTGATCTTTATCTCTTGGGGGATACCAAGTGTTGGTGCTCATTCCTCGGCATTTTGCTTTATATCGCCAAGGTTCTGGTCCGAAGTCTTCGTCGTACAAGTGTGATGCTCCTGGAAGCTCTGGCGCATTTCCAGAAAATCATCTTCAGTTAACAATACATAGTTCTCACTATTAAGACTTACGCCTAGCACAGGCATGCGGCTCTCAAGTATTGCTTCCTTAACAATCTTTTCTAGCACTGCGGCTTTGATAGTAAAGGAGGCTTTGCCTGTGTACTTATGTTCTAAAAGAATATCAGCACTACGGACATCACCTTTACGACTCCAAAAAGCTCCGCTTCCAGCGTTGCGTTTCCCGTCTAGAACTTCTGCTAGTCGTGCCTCGTGCTTCTGTGACTGTCGAAGACCCTTACTCTTCGTCATCGGCAATATACTTAGATCCAGCTTTAATGGAGTCTAGTACTTCCCGTTCAAGGGTCTCTCGAAGATCAATATCTTCCCGTATAGCCTGAAGCATACCATCTTGGCCTTGCCATTGCGAACCGCCATACCGGTAGTAAGCACCAGCTCTGGTAATAACCTTATTAAGTATGCCAATGGCAACGATCTCTTTAGCAAAGTCAAAGTCTCCGGCAGGAATTTCACCGCCATTTGCAAAGTAAAAGTCAACAATAGCTACCTGACCTGGAGCAGCTGACTTATTCTTAAGTACTCTGATCTTGATTACCTGACCAACCTTGCGCTTATCGTCGCCCTTACCTACCTCTACCCAAGAGTCACGGCGGACTTCTAGGCGTGTGAAGAAGGCGTAATCTTTACCTAGACCGCCCGGAGTGGTACGTGGGTCACCGTACATAACTCCAACCTTTGAGCGCCACTGGTTAATGATGAGGCCAATAAAGGGACGTTCTGGGCGTATTAGTGAGCGCTTAGATGCCTTACCTACTTTACGGAAGAACTTGTTAGTAAGAAGAGCTCCGCGTCCTACTGTTGCTTCTTCCATCTCTTTCTCGTCCTCTGCTCCAGGCACCAAAGCAGGAAGTGAGTCAAGGACAATACAATCAATAGCTTTACTTTCCACGATTTTAATGACGGCTTCATACGCCTCCTCCATAATATTTGTAGAAACTACATACACACGGGAGACATCTACGCCACACATCTCTGCGTAACCTGCAACCCACTCCTCTGCCGCTACCCATACAGTTGTAAACTCTGGATCGCGTTGCTGGTTCGCAGCAATAGTCTTAAGGGCAAGAGCGGTCTTACCGTTGCTTGCTTCTCCAACAATCTCATGCCACTGATTGGAAGGCCACCCACCGCCAAGAGCAACATCTACCGCAAGCGAACCTGAAGTAAGACGCCCACCAGTCTGAGTGATATCTGAGCCAAGGACAATAGTGTCCTCACCCATCTTCTTATTGATAGCACTAAATACTTTTGCTAGATCGCCTGTTAATGTACTCATCCTAAGAATCCTCCGTCTGCTCCGATTGCTGGCTTAGTGCCATTAAAAGTACCTGTAGGTATCTGGCGTGCTGGTGTTGCTGGGCCTGCTGAAGATTGACCAGGATTGATAATCCCTTTACCTAAGCCACTACCTGACTGCTGAAGTGGGTAACCGCAATCGTAGCACCTAGGCTTTGCGCCTTGAACACTGCCGTAATTTCCGCTACCACATCCCGGACATCGAGGTGCTTGAGGGGTTGCCTGTTGTGAAGGTGGATACTGTGGCTGTTGCGGTTGAGCATATGTAGCGGGCTGAGGAGCGGCGTATTGAGGCTGCGCCTGTGGCTGCTGAGGAACTGGGTTACCTAATCTGCGTGAAAACCAGTCTGAATTACTCATCTATTTCTCCAAACTCAAGAACATCAGAGTTAACTGTGTTCGTCTCAATCATACCCAAGTGAAGCCCAATTGAAAAGGCGCCCATTAAAGTAGACAGGGCTACCGCTTTATAAACAGCCATTATTGCATCGCCATGTTGTTCTAGCTCCTGGTCTTCCATATTATCTGAGCTTAAGGCCTCAGCTAAATGAAGAGCTACCAAAGACTTGGCGCTTATATCTGCAATAGACTCCAAGAAAGGAAACAAAGGTGCAACAGATTTTACTCTGTCTTCGCTGTCTTCTAGCTCTTTGCACTCCCCCTCTTCACTTATGCGACTAAGCCCAACCATCTCAGCAAGGTCATTTACGTTATCTACTAACTCGGTGTCGTATAGATACCAACGATAAACCGTACTCAGAGGAATCTCTTGAGTACTAATCTCCTCATCATCTGAGTTGCCTTTAAATACGTTTGTCCACCATGCCATTAGTCTTTTGCCTCTCCCCAACGCTGGACAACTTTAATGTCTGCAATCAGTGGAACGTCTAGAAATTTAATCTCTTCCATAGCCTCGCGTATAGCTGCATAGGTTTGATCTACTAAGTGGTCTGGGGTCAAGGTAACAATTTCATCGTGTACGGTTAAGATGATCTTTGCCTCGGCGGGTACTCTTTCGTAGGCCCTAATCATAGCAAGTTTAATTATGTCAGCAGCGGACCCTTGAATGCGCGTGTTAAAAGCCTGACGCTCAGCGCTAGACCTAAAAGCGGGCACCTTAGACTTGATATCTGGCAAGTAACGGCGGCGCTTTAAGATGGTTGAGACGTACCCAGTGTTGCGGGCCACCCCAATAACCTTGGCTTTGTAAAGATCTACGGAAGGGAACTTGGCAGCAAAGTCAGTTAATAGCTGCTTAGCCTCTTGTATGGTGCAGCCAATCTGACGAGAGATCTTGTCGGGGCCAACGCCATAGGCAATAGCCAATACCAAGACCTTACCTGCCTTGCGGTCTACACCCATAGTCTTACCCACAGTTGTGTAGATATCTCCGCCAGTATTGTAGTTGTCAATCATAATTGGGTCGCCAGACATAGAGGCAATAATGCGAGGCTCAATCTGTGAGTAGTCAGCTACAACCAATTTATGTCCCTCTGGGGCATAGAAGAGGTCACGAATCATCTTGCCGTAGTTCTTGTTATCAGGCACCTTGTCATTAGGCGCGGGTATGTTCTGCAAATTGGGGTTAGAGCTAGAAAAACGTCCTGTCTCTGTTCCCCAAGGCTTGAAGTCTCCGTAGATCTTTCCGTTGATAAGTAGGCTTTCCCGCTCTTCAATCTTCTCTTTACCGTTAACGGACTTAACTACCTCACCGCCAATGTAAGGGACGATATAGGTGCTAAGTAACTTATTAATCTCAGCGTATTGGAGGATAGCAGCCACTAACTCATCGTCTGGATGAGCCTCAAGAGCCTCTGCGGAAACGGAGTAGTCTGAATATGTTCTCTTATCTGGGGGCGTCTTCTCACCTTTGCCCGTAAGAATAGTGGGCTTTAGACCTCTGTTGCCTTCAGAGACTGGGCCGTACAAAAGCTCTTGCTTTTCAGCGTTAGAGTTAAGGTTAAATACCTTGCCAGCAATCGAGTAGATATTGGACTTGATTACCTCTACCTCTTCCTCCAGCTTTACGTGTAGTTCTTTAAGGTGTTCAACGTCAATAATTGCGCCTGTAAGTTTCATTTGGCACAACACCTTAAGCAGATCCATCTCAAGACCCATTACAGTTTCTACATCTGATTTGGTAATCTTAGCGGCAACTATCTGCCAAAGTAAGAATGTGTACTTAGAGTCAAGGTATGAGTACTTAGCTACCTCATCAAAAGAATACTCTTCAACCTTATGACCTATGCCTTTCTCCATGCTAAAGCCTAAGTCTCTTTGTAAACAGTCGTCTAAGCCAAGCTTTCCGCTGTTACGACTATCGTATAAAAATGAACCGATAAGCGTGTCAAAGTACGGGCCTACAGGAATTACTCCGTCATAGTGTTTAGCTACAGAACATAGGTCAAAGATAAGGTTGTGACCAATAGTAAGTATGTTCTCGTTAAACATTAAAGGCTCTAATGCTTTAAATACTTCAGCAGGAAAGAGCTGTTTTGGGGCTGGACCAAACTTCTTTACGTGCTTCTTTTTATCACGCGAGTAGTCATAGTCACGGGCTTCCAAACCAGCATCTACGCGCTTTTGTCCTTGACCTGTTAAAGGCCTAATTGCTTCTAAAAAATCACCGTTGGGATGACCCATAGGAATAACATCTCCACGGCCACGTGTAGCAAAAGATATCCAAAGAACTTCGTTTACTGCGGGTATGCCTCTATGTTGTCCAACAGTTTCTACGTCAAAAGCAAAAGCATCTTGCTTGAGGTAATAAGCAACCATCTCATCCAGTTGCTCTTTAGTCGTAATAATATTCAAATTGTGTCCCCTATAAAGTTAGAGACCGATGGAAGGGGGTCATCGGCCTCTAACAGCTATGTGTGTTTTAGAGCAAAGAGTCTGCGATAGCCTCTAGCTCATCCCAAGTAGGTGTCTTGATGTCAGCGCGTGTATACGGCTGAACTGATGCAACGAAAGCGTCTGAAGCAGCCTCGTCAATCTGCCAGTCTTCCATCAAGTCACGGCCCTTTACTGGGTTAATGTGATAAGCAGTTGTCTGTTGCTTACCTGTGCGACTTACTGCCCAATAGTTACGGGTCAATGGACCTTGTGGGGAGAAGTGTGCTGCATGTAGTGCCTTCCACAAACGTGGAGATGCAATAAGCATCTGACGTTGCGGTCCGCCCTCAGCAGATAGGTTGACAATAGAGAAAGCACGCTTCTCTTCTGGCTTGCTACCAAGCTTGATGCAGAGAGGATCATTAGACCCAAGGGAGATGTAGGACTTCTGTCCTTCTTTGTTGGTAAGGAAGTGTTGCTTGTAGACAGCAAACGGACCGTCTTGATCAAGGAACTTAACTACCTGGAAGCCGCCATCGGTAAACTTAAAGTCTTTGGCGTATCCCTGTGATACAGGTGTGATCTTTTCTCCAGCTTCCCAACCTGATTGGATTGCTGTTGAGGTTGACTGCGCTGGGCGGTCATTGATAGCAGATGCACTGAACTCGTCAGTGGCTGGTAGGTATTCTTCTGTGCGATTTACTGACATTGTTTTTCCTTTGTTAGTTTGATTTTGTTTCATCAGCCCGGATGTTACTCCACGCTTCAGCGATCTCATTACTGAGGTGCTGATGTTGAGACCAGTCTATACGTTTTGTCTCTAAAATTCCAGCCTTGTCAAAGCGCTCAATGACCGCTTCAATCATGGCTCGAGAGTAGAGCCTACGTCCTTGATGGTCTTTCCCATTAATGTCTTTTTTAACGGGAAGTCTGTAGGGTGCTGAGGGTAGGTAACCCTCTTTAATCCATGTACGAATTGTAATGATAGGCCTGCCTAAGGCAGATGCTAGAGACCCAATAAGAAACAACTCAACGTCTTTACCATTAGGCAGCGTGCGCTTAGTTGGATTAGAGTCCCAGTTCTTAGACACAACAATCTCTGGGTCTTTCTTGGCTACTGCCTTGCGCTTCTTTTTACTGCCTGGGTAGTACTCATCAAGGTCAGCAAAAGCCTGATCAATAAAGTCGTCTGTCATTTATTCTCTACAATAAACGCAAAGGTCTCCTTTGCAGGAAACATTGTGTCAATGTCAGATTCAGTTAGGTAACCTTCGTAAAAGGCGGCCATAATTGCGGCCTCATCTAGCACAGGAACCATCTTGATACAGGTGTTCTTTATACCTTTATCGGTGAGGATTTGCTCTGCAACGTTCATGTCTAAGTTCTTGGATACACGGCGCTGCTTAGTGACCTTTATATTGCCCATAATGGCGTCCTCAAAAGATATAACCCTATGGCCTTTATCATCAGGTTCAAGAGTGTCTATGTCTTGAGTCATGCGACTCTTAAGTTCGCTTTGGCGATCTGCCAGCATGCCCATCTCAGTCTTTAATGCTAGAAACTGACGAGCGTTTTTCTTTAACTCTTCTATATTCATTAGTACCCCCTAGGGGCACCACATTAGTTATCTTCTAGAGGATTGTCAACCTTGATGTAGCTTTCTAGCGCCTTGATAATAATGCTAGTAACTGTAACGCCCTCTTTAGCGGCCTTCTTCTGAACGGCAAGCCAAATATCATCCGAGACGCGGATGGTACGGGTCGGTGTCTTAGGTGCGTTAGGCATTCATCAATTATACAATAGAACTCTGTAAGAACTGCTTTAAGCTACCAGCGCTCATTTCTACTCCGCCGTCCTCAGTTATGCCCTCACCATCAATAACAGCATTGGCTAAGGCGTTCTTCTGCTGTAAAACTTCCCATTGGCGCTGCTCAATAGAGCCTGTAGCAATGATGTCAGTAATAACAATAGAAGGCCACAGACTAGAGGCGCGCTTGATACGACCATTGCGTTGGACGGCTGTGCCTGAGCTCCATGGCAGGTCATAGTTAATCAATAGATTAGCGGCAGGTAGATCCACCCCATAACCACCAGCGTCACTAGATATAAGAACACGCACAGCGGGGTCTGTATTAAAAGCAATCTTGTTAGTCTCTTTAGTCTTAGCGTCTAACTTGCCTGAATAAAGGCGGCATTGTTCTCGGCCCAAAGCGTCAGCAATCATGTCCAGCATGTCTACATAGGTAGCAAAGATAACTACCTTATTTTCGTCATTCTGCTCTAGAAAGTCTTTTACATACTGAACTAGGTAGTCAAGCTTAGGTGAGCTAGTAACACCCTCAAGGGCACCTCCAATAACCAGCTCATTTGCGTATGCAGAGCCTTCTCCATTCATCAACTCAAACTTACTAGAGCTAGTACGGAGCAGGTCTGGGTGAGAGCAGAGCATCTTTAGGCAACCAATCTTAGACATGATCTTGCCACGCATCTCATCTTCAGGGCCTCCTCGTGAAGACTCTAAGCCGTAATGAGAAAAGACATTAAAGGACGCCCCAAATAAAGTCTGAGCCTCTTCTAAGTCAAACAAAAGGTCATTTACAATCTTGGAGTAAAGCTTGCTTGTTTTACGATCAAAGCTAATCTTGATTGGGTCTTGATGAATGGTCTCTGGAAGGTAAGGAGCTACATCTGGATCTTTCTGAGCTTTACGAACAGAGGCGGCTTTCATAGTGGTGTGTAGGGTGGATAAGTTTCTATAGTAATCAACGCCGCCCCAGCTATTTCTTACAATAAAAGCTGAGTCAAAGATGTCAAAGCGACCAAGAACAGAAGGGTCAACAAATTGCATGATGGAGTACAGCTCTTCAGGCTTACCATTTTCAATAGGAGTGCCCGTAAGAGCAAAGCGATAGGGGGTCTGAATTAACTTCTTAACCTGCTTAGATCGCTTAGACTTAAACGATTTAATGGCCGTAGCCTCGTCTAGTACTACAAATCCTCTAGGAAGTCTTTCGACGAACTTCCAATCGTTGACCACTTGTTCATAGTTAAGAACAATGTAATCAACCCCAGAGTTACGCCAATCATAAGCCTCTTCGTATTGGGCTTCTCTTTTAGACGGGGTGCCATCAATGACCAAAGCGCGTGAAGTGCCATCTGTAAACTTCTCAATCTGGTTAGCCCACTGGTATTTAAGTGAGGATAAGCAAATGATAAGGCCTGGCTCATCTATTTTCCGCTCATCCATCAAGCGTTCTATAGCGGCTATGGTAATAACAGTCTTACCCAAACCCAAGTCATAGGCAACCAGCATGCTAGAGCGGTCGCACATGCGGTCTACTGCCTCAGGTTGGTATGGAAGGAGAGTCCCCGTAAAAGTCATTTGATTCTTTACGCTCCCTTCTTTCTTTTAGAGTCTTTTTCCAGTGGCAAGCGTGACAAAGCACTTGACAGTTTTCAAGTTCCGCTATTTTTTTGTTATTTTTATCAGACATGGACCAAAGTTTTGCGGGGTTCATGGTCTTTTTAGATGGGTCAATATGGTCTACCTGAAGTCTATCAGAACCGCCGCAGTGTGCGCAGGGGCCGTGAGAATCTACCCAAAGTTGACGACGATTGCGCATCCAGTTTCTTTGGTATTTCTTCATTACATCTTTATCAATGTAAGGGCTCACTTTAAGCCGTTCATCCAAGTCTTGATCATTAGTTCAAGGTCCTCAATAGTACCGTTATTAGTAAAGATCTGGTCTACAGTAAATGTCGACATTTCAGACTCAGATATATGATTGTTAATAGCGCCTACACCTGGGCGCTCTACGCGCCAAATATGACTTGAAACATGTACGTTATTTTTAATGGCATCTGCTTCATTTTTAAAACGAACATCTGTTATAACAAAATTATTTAAGTAATAAGCCACTGGTGGAATATGCTTTAGAGTCTGATCTATCCAATGGGTTTCTCCAAATACCTTACGGGCACCTACTCCCAGAGTCTGTAAAAGTCTTCTAACTTCTGGTTGAGCTTTAGCTATATCCCAGCCATACTCATCTACTAATGAACTAAGACGATTACCTTTATCAAGGATTGGGTTTACTTCTAAAAGAAGGTCTCGAATTGGGTCAGCAAATGCCAAGCGGATAAATCCGTAATGATCTACAAGAACTTTTGCTACTGAGTCTTTACCACTTCTAGCGTAACCTGTTAGACCGATAATCATGCAATAGCCTTCTCTCCACGAATCATGTGCTGTGCGTTCTGTAAACCGGATACTACTTCTGCTCGACTCATAGCGCCAACATCTTTAACGTCAGTGTCCTTATAGTTAAAGAACCATGCTTCAGCTTTTAACTCTCGGCAGCGAATAATCATATCTCTAGAGGCTACTCTGCCAGCCTCATCATTGTCTAAAGCAAAGATTATGCGGTCAGCTCCACGTATTGCGCTTAGCTGTTCAATAGTGATTGAGCAGCCAAAAGTAGCAACTCCGCCTGGTATACCTATTGAGGCTAACCGTACAACGTCTAATGGAGACTCAACAACAATCATGTCACCCGATTTGTACTGTTGATAACCAAAAAGTGCTTTGCCCTTTTTCATACCTTTTGGGTGATTGTTAAAATATCGTGTACTAAATCCTTTTTCTTGCCAGCCTAGTAAAGTACCATACACATGTCGCACAGGAATAATCCAGTTACCGTTATGTCTGTCCCAACGAATACCGTATAGATTAGCGGCTTCACGTGTGAGACCTCTTGCTTGCAAAGCTTCAGCCGGCACATCTACAAAAGCGCTGAGCATTGATTCAGTAACTCTTACTGTCTCTTCTGCTTGCGCTTTCTCGGGTTCGGTTAAGCGCATAAGACGAGCTACTAAGTTCAGGTTAGTGTTTGCCCAGTCGGTAGCCTGATCTAACGGAACACCTCGTACATAGGCAACTAGTGAATAAAGATTTCCCTTAAACCCGCATGAAAAGCATATGTGAGCGCCAGAGTCCGCGTTGATATACCAAGAGGGGTTACGATCTGGATGCCCTGTTCGTTCCTCATGTGCTGGGCATTCCCCTTGCACTTCCCAACCACGAGTTCCAATGACCTTAATGCCAAGGTCGGCAAGAGTTTCCTGCATCTCTTCTACTGTCATAGGTCGTTGTTATCCATCTCTCTAAAAGCGCCAGTGTTCCAATCCCACATAAGGGAGACTTCGCTAAGTCCAGAGTTACGGCTAGCAATAACGCGTAGTAAACGAGTGTCATCTACGTTCTCATCTTCGCGCTGAAGACCAAAGATAACATCGGCATCTTGGTGGAAGGATGAGGAGTAACCAATAGAGTCTGCGCTTACTTGACCCTTCTTCATCTTCCATGCAAGAGCCTGAGTAGAGATAACAACAGGCTTGTTAATCTTCATGGCTAAGCGCTTAAGGTTACGAGTAATCTGCGTAATTGCCTGTGGAGTATTGGACTCACCAGTTACCTCATCAAACATAAGGTAGGTTCCATCAATAAAGACAATATCTGGGTTCTTTCCTTGAATCTTGCTGGCAACGGCACTTACGGTTAAACCGCTAGAGGAGTCTGTAAACCAGAAGTCATCATTCATATCTTGAATGCTAGTAACAATACGCTCATAACGCTGCTCTTCTTCAGCGGTAAGGGTTCCTGTCATAAGTCGTTTGTGAGAGATGCGAGCACGCATAGCGTAGTAACGAGTCTTCTGCTCGTTGTTGCTCATCTCAAATGACATGAACATAGGCTTGTGACCATTAAGGTGACAGTTAATAGCTATCTGCAAAGCAAGCGTTGACTTACCTGTCTTAGGGGGTGCAACAATAACTACTAGCTGACCTGGTTGTAGGCCTGAGGTAGAAGCATCCATAGTTGGAAAGCCGGTAGGTAGACCTAGTAACCCTGGACTGTTCTTACGGTTTATGTACTCTTCCATAGCAGACTTAGCAGCCTTTCTAATTTCAAGGTCGTTAGTAGAACCAAGACCAGACTGCTCTAGTAGAGCAAAGCCTTGTTGTAATTTAATAAGCGCGTCTTCATGCGCATTAAGCTTCTTAGATTCAAGTGACTGACTAGCATCAATCATCGTATTAATAATTAAAGCCTTACGACGACCTTCTACTAACTTATCAATGAAGTAATCAATGTGGTCTTCAACTACTGGGGGAGTGTAGTTTCTAAAGTTAGACTGGATGATCTCTAAGCTAGGGCACTCTTGGTATTCAGTGTAGTGATGCTGTAAGAACCTATAAAGATTCTTTTCTTCAGTGTCAGCAAACCACTCTTCAGTAATTCCGCGCTCAAGGGCGTAACCAATACTCTTTTCAGTAATGATCTTGCTTATTAGATAAGCTTCATTGTTCATAGATAGTTAAAGTCCATTCCCCAGTGACCGTACCGTAGCAGATTTTTTGGTTGATCTATAACGCCAAGAACTTCAGGTCTGTATGGCAAGTCTTGCATCACAGCCTCTATAGAGTCATAGGCTCTTGAGTAGCGAAATGGGTTAGTACCCATCGCATCTAAAGTAAGCATCAACTCTTCAAGGTCCTCTGAGTTAATCTCATATGAAATCAGCTCAAGGGTGACCCCTTTGCGCGTGGTGTACAAATAAAACTTACTAAGGATGTCTTTACGTAGCTTTAGCTCTCTATGTACCTTAGGTATTATTTTAAACCGTTTTGTAATACTAGATTCCACAATTGAAAACGCGTCTGTTGTAACGAGTATTCTCTTGGGGAGCTCATTACTGATGTCCCCGTTCTTCATTTAGTAGACCTCAATCCTTCCGTACTTGATAACAAACTCTCTAAAGTCTTTGCTTGACTTCTTGGCTTTAGCGGCGTCCTCTTCGGTGGCGCGGCTTGAGATCTCTAATGGGTAAGTTCCGTTGTTGCTATCAATGCGAGACTTAACAAAGCGTGAGTGCTTGCAAGTACTGCGGCCTCTAAAACCGGGGCAGGTACAGAACAGGTTACCTTGCTCATCTCCAGATACTTCATAGATACCTGGCCCAGGCGTTTGAGTCTGACTCAAAAACACCTGAATAAGCTTGGTGGTCATTGCTCTACTCACTTTCTTAGATCCGATGTTTCAATAGGTAAGTACAGGAACGACTCGTGAGCAAAACTCTCGGTAGCATCACCGTATACGTAACCCCAATTGTCTAACGAAATGTTTGTAGTAACAATAGTAGGCAATCCATTGTTAAAGCGTGTGCGCAACACATGATGCAACATACTTTTCTGCCAACCAGATAAAGAAGCGTGCTCTTTACCAAGGTCATCAATAATCAGTACACGTATATTGTAAGAGTCATTTGGGCAGTCACCCAATATACCTTGATATAAAATCTGAGTTTCATCGTCAGCTTCATCCATTAACTCACCTTTAAGGTTGAGTATGTCGTTAAAAGTAATGAAGTAACAAGGACGAATAAGTACACGACCCTCTTTAACATCAAAAGCTTCAATAGGAAAACGAGTCATTATCTCTTGGATAATAGAGAGCGCTAGTGTGGTCTTACCGTGGCCAGGCTCTCCCCAAAGAAGTAATCCTTTACCGCACCTAGAGTTACCAGCAGAACGAATAATGTCTCCGCGCTCTAAAGCATCCATCCAAACATCAATCTTCTTACGGTCATCTGCATGTATGACAGTGCAATCATCTAGTAACCAACCAAGACGATTTGGATTTATATTTGCGGCTTTAACCCAGGCTTTACGTCGTATCTTTAAGTCGTCAAGTTTGAACACTAAAACCTCTCCAACTGTTGCTTAGATACATCTTTAGCTTTGGTTACTTCTTCTGGGGCGCTTGTACTTTGCTGAGCCGCTATTTGCAGGCTACCAAAGTTCTTGAGGAACAACCGCCAGACCATATCAGAGTCCTTAACCTTCTTCTCATGATCTAGCCGACCAAAGAAGATGTCCATCATCTTGACCTCAACATCGCCTGTAGTGCCATAGCTCTTTCGCGCTTTTGCGTATGCCGTTTTAAATACCGCTCGAGAACCCTCCCACGGAGTTATGTCCCACCTGACCATGCGGTTGGCAAACTCAAAGACTGCGTTGTCTATGGACCAATGGTTTGGATCGCGATTGATATTGGCGGCCATAGCCTTTTCAGCCTTAGCGTTGCGAGCCTCGCGGTACTCGCGGTCACGGCGTTCTTTATCTCGGCGCTTGAGCTCGGCCATCTCCTCGGGGTCTTGCTCTATTTGACCTAATGAGTTCCATTCATCATTCATCGCTTCTTCTCCCCGTTTGGCTTCGCCAAACCCTATTTTTTTACTTATAAATGTATTAGTATTTAGTACTAAATTGCTATACAGCTGTGACTGCTGTATCAGAAGTGCCGATTTGGGACTCCCATCGGTTAGCCGCGAAACGGTAATGTACTTGCCGTTGATAACCTCCCGAGTGGTTTTAATGTAGCCAGCCTCTCGGAGCTCCTTTAGGACAGCCAGCATGGTTTTGCGACCCTCTGAAAAAATCCGAGCAAGGTTCTCAGCGCTGATATTAGCCTCTGATTCTTGTAGATACATGTAGACCCCTAGGGCACGGGCTGAAATCACTTCCTAGACCCCTTCTTGGGCGTTTCTGTGGCCTTCAGGAGTTCGGCTGCCACCTCTCTGGCGATCATTTTAGCTAAAGCTTGGACACCTAGATAAAAGTCCTCAGCCAGCTCCTCATCCTCTAGGTCTTCGTCGTCAAAGTCCTCAAGGTCCTCTTCGACGTCCTCCTCTGGCTTAAAGAACTCTTCCAGCTCAGGAATAGACGGGTTCAATATAACCTCAGACGCGCCTGGGTTGAACTTAATTGGCATCAAGCCCTCGGTCAGATCAAAAGAGGGCACCTTATGCTTGTCAAAAATGCTTAAGAGGTTATTGGTGCCTTGATCCTCATCGTCTACCAATATAAAGGCTATGACGTTGGTGCCCTTTAATTTAGTGCACGCAGTATCAAACGGAGTGTCGGAGTGGCTTACCGATGAAGAGGGTATGCCCTCGTAGTTAGCGTCTTCTCTGCAAAAGAGCAGTATGTCTTTGCTCTTGTCTTTAGCAAGTTGCGCAGCAAAGATCTGTCCTTGACTTGGGCGCTTCTCATACGGGAATACAAAGGTAACTTCTTGTCCGTGCCCGTATACATAGTCTTCAATTAGTGCTTCTACATTTGCGCGGCTGGTCTGTCCATCACCGGCAACTATTACGTAGTATTTGTCCATAGAACCCCCTGACTTAGGGGGCCTACGCTAGCACATCAGGTTTGCGGTTGAGCAATATAAACTGCGGCAGTGCTTCCCATAGGAAGCTGCGCGTTTAAGACAGCACCAAATAAACGGGTTTGCACAGCAAATCTGTTCTTGTAGTAGTGACTACGGGCAGCATTTGCGTTACCCTGTCCGCCCTCCCAGAATAGGTCATATACAGTTCCTGAACCGTTGGAGCCGTCAAAGTACTCTAGTACTTGTCCAGTGTTCTCAAATAAAGCTGCGTCAACTATAACTACGTCTCCTGTTGCAGCCGTAGTCCAATCTATCTCAACTGTTGCGTATGCAGTTGTAGCTGGCGCAGTTGCTGTTACATATGGTCGAGTCCAGACGCCAGCGTTTAAATTAAATGAGGTGCCTGAAGAGGTACTTATTAAAGTGTTAGTGCTGTCGTACCACGAGATCTTTGGCGTAAACGTCTCAGAAGTTGTTGCAGGTTGCACATAGATGCTGAATGTATAAGAGGTGTTTGGGTAATAGATACCCATCAACTGAGATGTTGTAGATCCATCCCAAGATGAAAGCACGGCTGTGCCAGTTGCAGTGGCAGTTAGTTGTAGTCCATTACCTACTCTATAAACTGTTCCGCTTGTTACTGTAGAGTTAGATGCAGTTACCGAGTAAGTAAACGTATTAAGGCCTACTCCGGTAATTGTTCTAGAGCCGTTATAGTTACTAGCACCAGTGCCAGTTACTCCAGAGATAACTACCACCTGACCTACTTGATAACTGTGTGGGTTATTTAAAGTCACTGTTGCTACATTAGATACGATGCTGGCAGTAGTAACGGAGAACGTTTCTACACCTGGCTCAGCAAACTGTGAAACTGCTGTAGTAGAAGCGCCAGTTACATTCCAAGGAGTTATTGGTGAGGCAAAATGAGGGTTGATTAACTCATTAATGCGATTAGCTCTGAGGGTTAAGTGGAGTTGACGAGCCTCATCAAAGCTAGTTGCGCTAGAGGCTGCTTCAAACTGGGCTGCATCAAAGTAATGGTGCTCATTAGTTGCAGTGCCGCCTACTGAGGCAATAGATACCCCTGGGCATGCGTAGTACGCCCCAGTAGGCGCACTTGCTGATACATAAGGACGAACAGAACCGGAGAACTGTGCTGTGTTATCTGATACAGCTGATCCAGTTGATGTGCTGATATAAACACCAAAACGATTAAACCATTTGATTGCTGCGGTTACATTTCTAGCAGTTGCTCCTGCGCCTTTTGCGGCATAAATACTAAACGTATAACTAGTGGCTGCTGTAACAGGGATACCCTTATTAATAGGGTCATCATCACCACAGTAAGAGGTAACAGTTTGTGTACTAGAGGACGTGTTATAGAGTGCCAATATTGCATTAGCTTTATTTGGAAATAGAGTTGGTGCAGTCGGTTCAACCCAAGGAGCTGGGTACGGAGCAACTGTTCCATAGGCTTGAGTTGATGCGTTATAGCCCGTTACGGTTGTAAAGTCAGGAGAGCTTGTAGAGAAGCTAATGCTGTTAGATTGATCTACTGCGGTCAATACCACTGGGGTTGTAGAGTTAAATAGTGGGTATGGTAAGCCTTGAATTACAACTGAGTTTCCTACGTCGTAGTTATTAGCGCCAATAACTAAGGTAGCTGTTCCAGAGCTAACAGAGATAGTTTGGATGTTATAAATAGCAAGTCTATCTAGATCAGCGCTGCCATCTAGTGATTGCCAGTGACCAACACTTTCTACAAATGAAGAGTCGTTGTAGTCAAGCATCATATTGTGGCCAACCACAATTCCATTAGTGCTTGGGTTAGGTGTGCCAGAGATAGGTACAGGAACTCCCCACCCAGTAAAGTCTTTAATAAATCCTACTAGACCTTCTTTGGAGCCCTTTTGTTTAGTAAGAGTCACTCCATCACGAAGTAGCTTACGGTTTTGTTGAAGTCCTAAAGCCGGTTCGTAGGTAAGGCCAAACTGATTCATTAGTGAGGGCACAAGGGTACCATTAACTGTTGATGGGTTATAGCGGCTGGTTAGTAAAGACGTCATATTTTGTGTGTAGTCTAGCTCAAAACCAAAGTTACTTAAGAAAGAATACAGATCTGGGTTATCCCAAGTGTCTGTTGTTGCTTGATAAGGTTGTGTAATCTTGTAGATAGATGGTAGGTAGTCATACATCTTATCTGTGTTGCCATAGTCTTTAACAGATAGCGCAAAAGCATTACCCGCATTAACCCATGAGTATTGAATAAGGCTATAAACAAAGATGGTGTAGTAGTAATAATTACCTTCAACTAAGCCAGAAGAGTCAATGTAAAACACCGGGTCATTGCCGTTATACACAGTAAGAACGTTAGTTCCGTCCCACGGATTTACTGGATAGCCGTAATTGTTTCTTACAATTGCAAGCTTAGACCAGTTTCCAGTTGGGTCGGTCCAGTTAAGTAAAATGCGCCCATGACCAGCAGGTTTTGCCGTAAAAGGGGTGGCATCAAACTTAATTGGGTTATCTGTACCATAGTAGTCAAGACCATAGTAACTAATACCGTAGCGTGACATTAGTTCAGGATTCCTCCAGTGGCGTTAATAATAACGCTGCCTACACCCGTAGCTGAAGGGCTGGCGGTAGTTCCAAGTTCATACAGCGTTGGTATCTCATTAGTTCCGCAAACAATGTCTTTAACTACAAGCGCGGTTACTGAACCTGTTGCTGAGGTTGAAGAGACGTTGTTAGCTACCAATGTGTAAGAGAAGGTATTAGACGTAGTTGCAGTAACCACAAATGTGCCGTTAAAAGTAGAGTCAACGCTAGTCACAGATACAGTCTGACCCACGGATAAATTATGGGTTACAGATGTAGTAAGAGTGGCCACGTTGCTAGTTAAGGCTTTATTTGTAATAGTAAAAGTTTGATCTTGGTCTGCTCTAACCAACTTTTGTATCTGCTGATACGCCACGCCATCTACAGATGAGATGGTTTGGTAAACATCTGACACCGCAATAGTGTCATTAAAGATGACGTTATCAATATAAAAGAGGTTATTGATTGCAGAAGTTACGTTGCTTACAACTGATGACTGCTTATATTGAGGCGCCACTGTAATGTTTACTACTAAGTAAGCCCCAACATACTTTGGTGGTTGGAACGTAATAGTGGTGTTAGCAGGGGCTTTGTCTATTAATGAAGACAATACATTTGTGGTTAGATTGTTAAAGACAGATGTTGGCGTTACGTTGTCTGCTGCAACCCCTGGATCACCTGCAGGAGCAAGGTACAAAGTAACTGATGTATAGACATCAGCTGTAGCAATTGCTTTGGCTACTCCAGAAACCTGAACAGCGATATAAGAGTAGTCACTTAAAGAAACCGCTCTGTTAATTGCTCTAATGCTTTTAGGGGCGTTGATTCTAATTGAGTCTGTGCTTTCAGCATCTGCTCCGCCAGTAGCGGCTCCATCTCCAGAAACAGAGATGTCTTGGTTAGATACCGTAAGACCTGCGGGTATACTTCCAGAAGGAACATTGATAACGTACTTAATTGTATTAGAAGCTACGTTGCCAATAACACCTCCGCCAACTCGATAGGTGGCGTAGATCTGTGCTCCGTTAGGTGGCACTCTTCCGCTAACGCTGTCTCCAAAGGTAACGTAGGTAATGCCATCAGCGTCAGTATTTGTTGAAAATACCGGGTCATAACCATTAGAGTCAATTAAGTACTGCACTGACTGATAGGCGACGCCGTTGATAGTGACATTTACTGTGCCATTAATAACGCTAGTGTTAGCCAGCGCGTATGTTTGGCTAGGTGTTCCATCAGATATGCCGATAATCTCGTTAGATACTGTTTGACCTTGAGTAGCCACAACAGTAGCTGAGCCGTTAGTCGCACCTGATTTTGCGGGTACGGTTAGGGCTGAGTTAGTTTCAAAGACTACTTGGGTGGTAGTTCCATTAGATACTAACGAGGTTGCAACTTGTGTAAGGGCAGGTAGGGTAATAGGAGAGGCTGTTGAGTTTTGGAAGGTAAGGGTTACGGTAGAAGCCGTGCTATTTGTAGGGGTGTACCCAATAAGGTTGGCAATCTGTAGAACTGTTTGACGCTGGGTTGCGCTGGTAATGAGGGCCTCATTAGCCGTTCTGTCAATGTAGTAATTGAGGATATCTCCCATATAAGCAAAGAGCTCTAGTAGGGTCATACCAAAATCAGCAGGGTCGCGATTAGTCCAGGTTGGAGAGAATATAGGGATGAGGTTGGTCATATCCGTAAGGATTGCCGCATAGTCCCTTGAGGTGTAATCTACTGAGGGAACGTAATTGTTACTAGCCATTTGATACCTCCGTAATTACATCTCCAGATTGACTAATAATAGCAGTTTTAAGACTTACGGTCTCAGGGTTTGCGTTCATCCCGTAGTTATATGTGATGGATATAGACAAGATGTTATCTACGGGATCTACCTTTGGTGTGGCGTTAATAAAGTTCAAGTATGGTAACCACTTATTAAAGACCACAGCTACCTCTTGTTTTATAAGTTGAGTTGCCTCTGTCATGTTCTCAAAAGAGATTGCTTTTATGTTAGAGCCAAAGTTAGGTCGGTTAACACGCTCACCTAAATAGGTCATTACTATTAACACAATTCGGTCTTGCAGTATTTTTTTAGGGTCTTGGGTGTTATTGACCGCCCCATTGCTATCAAACGAAAACGGCAAAGCCATAGCTTTACTCATAGTTGTACTCCCATCCATACTGGAAAGTTAGGGTCTCCGGCTATAAACATGACCCAAACTTTTTGACCGACATTTGGAACCTTACGGTGATATGTATGCTCAGCGGCGGTTAGCCCAATTTCTGATCCATCTGTGTCTAGCGGGTCTGTGCTTGTCACATGTGGGTGAGCTAATGTACCAGCGCCACTCTTAGCCACAACGGTTAAAGCGGGGATAGTTATAGATACAGATCCCCCCTGTGGATCCGAGCCACTTACAGAGGTAGAGGATGTTGTCAATAAGGCTGCTACTTGAGCGGCCGTATGCGTTTTATGATCAAGGTGTTCGGCATCAGATGTGACTGGTAGGCATGGAAGGGCCCAATCAGTCTCTTCTGCACCAAGTATTTGAGGCACCTGTAGTTTAATTTTATAAAGCTTATCCGGGTCTTCGTTATTGGTACAAAGCCCTTGATATATTCCATAAAAACGCTTGTCTTCATCTGTCATGGCTTAGGCACCTTTGTAAGTAAACGTTTAGTGTAAGAAGCAGAGCTTGTATTTGGTTGAGTAACTGATTGCACTGCCGGCTTAGAGGCCGTCCACTTTGGGCCTTTAATAGGCTGTTTGTTTACCAAAGGAAGTGGTTTATTTTTTGCCGCACTAAACTGGCCATTAGCGGCCGGAGAGTACGCAATAGATGTTCTTCTTAAAGCTGAAGTAGGTGGTTTATTTGTCTGGCGAACCCCAGGAATAATTGTTCTAGAGGGAGCGTAATCAGGGGAACTAATCAAATCACCATCTGTCCATTTAACCGCAGGTCCAAGAGAGTCTGTGCCTAGATGAAGCATTGTTGTGTATTTAAACACATTTCTAGATTCTTCTACAATCAGGTGCTCTGTTCCTAAGATAACCCAATACCCTGAGTAGTTATTGCCGAGTCCGTCAAGGTACACAGGTAAATCTGGTCGCAAAGAAGGGTCACCTATTACCTCAGCCACAGCTCTATAAGGAAATACGGCTCTATCATCCGCAGCTTTAGCCTCATGATTAGCTACTTGAGAGTCAAGCGCAACCACATGAGTATGGAATTTATCAAAGAACTCTGCTTTGCTATTGAGCCTAGTGTTCTTATTTCTTTTCTGATTTACTATGGCTACAGGTAAAGACGTGTTTAGATCAACGCCTGATACAGAGATGGCAGCTTTTTTGTCTCCATCGTGGTCAATACTCTCGCCAATTACTGGGTAAAAAGAGTACAAGTTAGACCCGCTTGGGTTAGCTTGGCTTCGCATTGTGAACTTCTTTGCCTGTGACCTGCGCTGCGTGTAGTCGTACATCATAGGTTGGAAGTAGATCTCTGTACCCTCTGTTCTTAGAGAGTAACCGCTCTGCTTTGCCAATCTAACGCAAAACTCCCAGTCAGTGTGACCAGCTTGAGACACTTGTGGGTACACTCTTGGGTGCGGAATGGCGTAACAAGAGAAGCTGTGCTTAGCTGCAATCTGTTGAATAATTGCATCCGCTGACAACCCTTTATACACTTTTTGAGACTCGTTCTTAAACACGTATGAGGCGCTTATAGCTACTACCTCAGTTATGTTGGACCCAGGTTCATTTTGTGTAGTTACGTGATCTATGTAGCCAATAAAAACTTTGGACTCTAATCCATTATTAATGGTAAAGGATATTGGCGATCCGGAGCTTACGTTGTCGTAGTCAACGCCCCAGTCACGAAATTGGATGGTTGCAACTTCGTGTTGGTACCTATTTTGCTTTAAGCTTAAGTCATAAACGCGTGCCGGGGGCAAAGTGGTATTAGGAAAAGAAACAGTAATGTAATTAAACATTAGCTATCCTAAGTACTGTGCCTGCGGGTATGTTTGTAAAGTCTACTTTAGGGTTAACCTCGGCTATTAACCACCATAGAAACGGAGTCTTGTAGTATTTAGTTGAGATTTGGTCCAGTCTTTCACCAGCAACATATGAATGTTCATAATAATTTAGCGGGTTAATATTGTGGGTAGAGTAAAAAACAATAGGGTTATCCGGTCCATTAGTGGTTTTAGATACAAAGTCAACGGTAGAGTACTCATATCTAGATCCAGTATAAATTGTCATAGTAGTTGCTCCTTACTTAAGCGAGCTCTGAGAGTAGGCAGACATATTAATAGTTACTTCAGAGTGAATTGGAATCATGTCTTCAGTAAACATTTGATGAGATACCGAAATGCTTTCTATCCATCCTACGTAAGAAAGGCTGTCAGCATTTGGACCAAATTGTACTGCAACCGGTGTTGGTGCTAAGAAATTAATATCAGCTGTTTTTCTTCCAAGTGCATTTCTCCAACCAGCTGCTAAAATCCCATCCCCATTAACCATTTTAAAAATGTATTCTATGTCCGCCATGGTACCCCTGTTCATTAACTCATTTATAAGTTGGTTTAACGACTGTACAGCGCCAGCGGACCTTGAATAATAATTATAAACAGCGGTGTCCAAAGTACTATCATCAAGATTTCCAGGTAGCGGCCCAGTATTTAACTTAAATGCTTTAAAACACGCAAAATCATTTACCCTATTAATAACAGCCACAAAAGATATAGCTTCTGTTCCAGGAAAAAGAGGAACTCCTCTACCAATAAACGCGTCCATAGCTTGTGGAACTAAATTAGCATTTCGTTGCACAGAGGTTGAGATTTGAGTTGGGTTCCATAAAAATTGAAAGCCCCATTGTGTGTCTAAAGTAGAAGCAACTCCAGTTCCTCCAGTGACTACTCCGGTTTGACTAGAAGAACCTATTCCTGTTAAATCTGTATAACTAGAAGAGTCAGCTCCAACATAGCACCACATTCTAGCTCTACGCATACTCTGATCTTGATATGTTGAACTTACATTCATTAAATTTTGGTTGATTGGTAGGCTCCAGTTGTGCGGAGCTAAATTAAATTTAATGTTAGTGGGTGTGTTATTAGCCGGAACTACCGTGTTTTTACTATTAGGGTCCGTATTTGTTGTATGTTTTTTAACATTAACAGGGGTTTTTTGTGTTTGAGTTCCGTTTACAATGCCCTGTCCAGTACCTCTTACAACAGCTACAGCTTTTGTTCCGTTTATATTTTTAGGGGTTGCTGTAACAAAGTTAACTACATCTGAAACAAGAGTTCTAAAAAAATGACCAAAAGGGTTACCACCAGTGGTGTTAAACGTAGTTTGTATAGGAGATATTGCACCTTTTTTGGTAGTTAAAGATGATTTAGTTGGTGGCATTATTTACTCGCTGTCTTCTTAGCAATTTCACTTTTAAGGTCTTGAGCTAATTGCTTAGCGTCTTTTCCAGCTCCAGAGATAGTAATTGTTATACCTCCATAGTTATAGTTTATATTATTAGATGTCGGTGCTATTGGGGTTGCATCTAATGCTCCAAGCATTTGATACGATTTAGATAGAGCCGCTTGTGAAGCAGCCATTGCTTTAGAAGTTGCCGCATTTAAAGAAGATGTTGTTGATGAGCCTGTTGCGCTAGATGACATTCCGCTTGAATAGTGGCCCGCATCCCAGCTTGATGCTTGAAGAAGCTTTAAGAAATCATCCTTAGAAGCGCCTCCTGAGCGAAGAGCCTTAACAATACTTGTATAACCACGACCAGAAGCATCTGCCCCAGTTAATGTTCCTACTGTTGCTGCTAAGCCCTGTTGCCAAGACGTATAGGCCTGAACTCCAGATCCTGGTTTGCCAGTGTTGTAGTTGTTAGAGCCAGCCATTTGGTATGAGGTATTAAGCGGATTGTATCGAGCGGTATTATTCCAGTTTCCACCTTCCATACCTTCCCACATAGTTATGTTAGCAATGTTTTGCGGAGTTGTTGGGGCGCCAAGGGCGCCAAGCAACATAGATGCAAAACCGCCTGCTGTTACTGAACCACCATTTGCTCTACCAATAACATGGTTAGGAATAATAGTTCCATTAGTTTTAGGTACAAATAGCTCAGGTCCTTTTTCACCAACAATGTAAGGGACGGCTCCTCCAACAGGGCCGCCTTCGGCTTTACCGCTTAAACCTAAGAACCCTAAGACACTATTAATAATTTTGCTTCCGGTGCCCCCACCTAAAGCTGAAACTCCTGTGTAAGCGCCATTAGTAGCACCAAGCGCAGAAGCTAAAGCCCCTAAAGAAGCTGCTGCGTTATTAGCAAGCGCTCCTAGCTCTTGTGAGCCCGCAAATCCCCCGGCTGTAGCTGAGGCTGTCTTTGTTAGTAAGTTTGTTTGCGCAGCAACATTTCTTCCTATAGCGTTGATAGTAGCTGTAGAAGCGCCCAATCCTTGAAGAGTAGATTTAGAGATGTTTCCTATAGGAGTCTTTCCTCCAGTTTGCGCTTTAGCAAGAAATCCTACGTAAACAGATTGCATTGCTACCGGGTCGCCGTTTAATAATGAGCTTAGGCTTTCATAAAAATATCTGCCTGGCATATAAGACTCTTTAATTTGGTCTGCTGTAAGCATAGGCATACCAGGCTTATTAAAGTAAGCCCATAGTTGGTCAATTACTTGACTAATACCTAAAATATCACCATTGGCTTGCCGGATATTAATGCCCATGGCACGAGCCATGTTTACTGTTGTTGGTGCGTTAAAGGTCGCTGCTACATTGGCTGCTCCTTGCTCTCCAAGACCCGGCATAAGGTTAGAGAGCGTGGTAATTCCAGAAAGAACACCTCCCTGGCCTGTAAAGTTTCTTGCACCACCTAAACCACTGTTTTGTGCAGCCATGATTGCATTAATAGCATCCATGTTATTAAGGGCTGTGCCTTGAGAAGCAAGCTGGCGTTGAAGCGCGTTAATCTGGTCAGTGCGCCCCTGTAAAGAGCCGCCAAAACCAGCAACCCCATAAAAAGCGGCACGGTTAGTTAAAAGGTCTTGCTGAACAGCCGTTGGAACACCGGGCATAGCATTTTGCAATAAATTCATGCCGTACATTCCGGCACCAACGGCTCTTGTAGCAAAAGAGCCATTATCGGCTACTCTATTGTCACCAGTATTTGCTTCCCCGTCACCGCCGCCTGCTCCTTTAGCTGCTGGGGCGCCACTTTCGGCAGTTTTATTTCCGGATCCAACTCCACCAGTAATGCTTGCCGCACTCTTTGCAATGTTGTTGACGCTTTTTTCTACGCGTTGAAGCTTAGGGATAATTTGGTTTTCAAGGACATTTGCAAGGTCGAGAAGGCTGTTTTTGATGTTGGTAAACGAGCTGCCGTTTAAACCAAAGAATGATTTAATATCCATCAGACCTTCCTACCTCTCTGTGCTCTTTCAATCCAGTTAAGCCGTTCTCTTGCAGATAATTCTCTTATATCTGCTAATGTCCAACCAGTAAAGGTGCGGGTTAGCACCTCATACTGGTCTAACAAATTCTCATAATCTTGCTCGTTATAAGCGAAACAAATCTACAAGACTAAGTGGGAGTGACATAGACTCACCACATGCCTTACAGACCTTGCTCACCTCCCCAAGGCGTGGGCCTGGGGTACGAGCCATAATTTCATCAACAATCTGAGCCCGAACTGCAATGCCAAGATTAAGAACTGTGCTTGCTCCCAGAGACGGTTCTCCATTTACGGACTGAACGCATCCTGATAGCAAGATAGTACTTAGCTCTGCAGAGGTTTTATCAGAGTTTTCCATCAAACGCTTTTGAGTAATTCCTGTAGGTAGAGCTACCGTTACTACTCCATTTTTAGTTTTAATGTGCCATGCTCGATCAGCAATTGGGTCTTCCAACTTACTCATTGGAATGTCATCTTTTAGATCAATAGATACATCTTGTTTTGCATTACAGCTTGGACAAAAGACTGTGGTGTCTAAAGTTTTACCAAAGGTAATTCTTCGAATGCCAATTAAAATAGCGTCTCTGTCACCTGATAGTAGAAGGTCTAGATCGTCTGTTGTAGCCGGTCTAGAACCAATTTTTACTAGTCCGCGTTGTAGAAGGGTGTTAAGCGCTTTACCAGTATTGGATGCTTTAGCAATTGCCTCTTCATCCATACCGTTAAGCTCACGTACTTCTACGGTTGTTACAAGTGTTCCTCCATCAATAAATCCGCCCGGTAGTTCTACTTCAGGTCCTGGAGGAGCCTTAGTCTCAATAGTTTGAGCTGGCTCCTCCATTGCCTGTTGAGCAAATTTATTTACGAGTTCTGCATCGGTTATTACTTTTGACACGAATTGTGCTCCTTAGTTCCTATTAGTAGTTAGCTAGTGGTGTTACTGTGCCTTTACCATCTGTAAATACGTTTCCAGCAGGTGTCAAGAAGCCTACTGATAGACCTTCGTGAACAAGCTGCATTGACTCAAACAAGATTGCTCCGTTTGTAGCATCTAGATCTGTGTAGCTGAGGTTGGTGATCCAGGCATTGTGCAAACGAAACACCATCTGAGAAACATCTTCACTGCCAGCATTGTCATCTGTTGTTGGGTGCTGAGTAACCTTGATATCAATGTTTAGACGGAAGCCCTTAGCTGTAGCAGCAACGCCATTTAGACCAGTACCTGCAGCAGCAGAGAAGAGGCCACGCATCCATGTAATTGCCTGGTCATTTCCATAGATAACTCCACGAGTAAATGTAACAGGTGTGAAAGTTGTTAGTCCAGGCATCTGGTGAACAGTGGTGTTGTATCCACCTTCACGATATTGGATGCTTTGAACGTTAGTCTGTAGGCCGCTAATGTTGGTAAATCCACCAGACCAACCAGATGAATATCCAGTCGGTGTTGTAGATGTGCCCGTAGTAGCTGTGCCGCTAGCATCAGCAATACGTGTATCAAAAACAGAATCAGTTCCTGTGGTTGATACTGGTGTAAAGTTGACACGGAACCGGAACGAGCGTAGCGGATCAGTGGCGATACTTGAGTTGAACGTGCTTAGATTAGCCATGGTCTATCTCCTTACGCGATTGTTACGGTGGTGCCACCGTTGTATTGGCCAATATTAATAACTACAAACTCAGCTGGGCGCTGCAAAGCAACACCAACCTGAATATTTACATACCCGTTGTCAATAGATGACTGTGGGTTATTTGTGCTATCACACTTGACAAAGTATGCGGCAGTTGGAGTTGTTCCAGAAAGACCGCCTTGTGCCCAGAATGATGTCAAGAATGAAGAACAAGCAGCGTTTAGTCGAGTCCATAGACGTGAGTCATTTGGCTCAAAAATTGCAAAACGTGTTAGGTCAATCAAGCTCTTCTCAATGTAGATAAGGCTACGACGTACTGGTACGTACTTGTCTACATATCCTGGCTTTAGAGTGCGAGCGCCAAATACTACGATTCCAGATCCTGGGATGTAGCGAATAGCGTTAACAGGTGCGGCCGCTGAGTTAAGAGAATCAAGATCAGCATTGCTTAGAGCTGGTACTGATACAACTGCAGCAAGGCGTGATTGGAGACCCGCTGGGGCCTTAAACACTCCGCGGCTTGCGTCAGTTAGCGCGTAAAGACCAGCAACAGCTGCTCCAGCACCAAGGGTCTTAGTTGCTCCTGAAGGTGCTCCTACAGAAACTGTTGGGTCAGCAATTGTTACCTGTGGGTAATAAACGGCTGCCTGTGAAGTCGCTGTGTAGGTAGCTGCCAAAGTCAACTGATTAGCTGCTGTGTCATTGATGCCATCAATAACAACAAAACCATCTGTACGAGTTGAGGCTGCGTATGAGATAGCCGCGTTAACAGTTGTAGCGTCTGTGTATCCTGGGATATTGATAACCAAAGACTGGGTAATAGTGTCAAATGGGCTTGGGCTACCAAACGCATAAGAAACAATTGTTGAACCTGTTACAGCTGATCCATCTGAACCAGTGCTGAGTGACTGATTAGATACAAGAGCTGGGTTATTAGCTGGCGCAGTTGTAGTTGAAGCAAGGTCAGTAGCTGTCAAATATGTTGAGTTATTGTTGATAACAGTAACTGCATAACGGCTATCTGCAGAATTCATTGTTACATCTGTCCACTGTTCAACAATGTATCCAGCAGTGTTTCCACCAAGGTATACAATAATATTGAAGTAGCCTGTAACAGTTGAGGCTGTGATAGATACATTTAGTGTGTTACCCCATGAACCAACGTTCTTTGCGTTTAGGCGAAGTGTTGGCTGAGGAGTTCCGGCAGTATCATTGAATGAACGTGTAGCAGCGGCTGCGGTAGCGCCTGGAACACGAAGGATATAAGCCTGATTTCCACCATTAGCAAAGTACATATAGGCACCAAGTGGAAGCGCGTTAGATGCGTTAGTATTCCAAGAACCAAATAGGTTTACATATTGGCTCCAAGAAGTTACTAGTGTAGGTGTAGTTGGACCGCGGTCAGCAGCACCAATAAGAGCAGCAACTGTGTTAGAAGATGCCCCAGCTACTGGCTGGATTGGGTTCAACGTCTCTTGGACGTATACCCCGGGGCGTGCGTAGGTTGTCATTAGAGTGTCTCCTTGTTAGTTAAGAATTCGTTACAGATGGTGGGACAGGTGTTAGACCAGACGGGATATACGAAGTAGTGTTGTTAATTTGTACAGTAGATACAAGCTTGATGGCCACAGCGTTAGCTGCATCTGGGGTCATCTGACTTACCACTCGTACCGTGTACACATTTCTTAAAAGACGGCGGTTTCCGGTTTCACCGTCAACAGTATCTCTCTTTACAAATCCATCAACAAACATAGATCTAATGCTGTAGTCAGACCCAGATGGGTTTGCTACTTTTAGATAGCCGTATTTTGATGGAAACTTAGTCATTAGCTGATAGATGATTGATCTATCATGGCGGGGATGGCGGGCAAAAGAAGTTACTTGATAAACAAGGTCATAAGCCACTGGAATCTTATTTGTATAGGCGTAGTTTGGATCAGCTGTTACCGTACCCAAGTTATCTGTGTCTGTAATAAACCCGTATGTTTGGCGCTCATTAGCCGGCATGATGTCAATCAAATCAATAGTAATATAAGGAAATGTTTGGTCTCTGACTTCAACGTCAGGGAAGCCGTACCAGACTTTAACTGGGCGGGTAGCGTTTTTATCATCAGATACTGTGATTCCGCTAAGGTGCCCTTTAAGAGCTGAGTCTTCAGCAAGTACAAATGGGTAGGTGGTTGTCACATTATCCCCATCTCTGGAAAGAGGTTATTGATTGTCTTCTCAGCAAGGACGTTTGCAATAACTCCCTCTGAGCGAGAGATAAATGGGCGGATAGCAGCGTTAGGCATTTGCCCAGGGCTGCCGTACTCTAGATCTTCTACCTCTGTAGTGAGCTCTTCTGGGTAGTGAACAAATAGATTAAAGTCTCTATCGCACTCAACGCTGATGCTATCTACAAGGTGCTTAGGCCACTGTGAAGTTGAGGCCAAAAGACGTAGCTGATCTGTAAGGGGAGGCAAAAGCTCATCTACCGCTTTACGAGAGATTGAGTCAATACTATTTGCGCTTATTAGCACGCTGAATCACCTTATATCCGATGTAAGCTGCACTTACGACATCTGCGACATGCCAGTTAGGTTCTGGAATATGTTCGGTAATAGCCTTGGCGAACTCAATGTCCGAAGGCTTATCGACCTTATCTTTGTCAGCCATAAGTAATCTCCTAAGGGAGCAGCAAAGTACATCGCAGAGGTGAAGCATTAATCCCGCACGGGATTACTATAAGGGTAAAGCAAAAAGCGCCCTTGCGGGCGCTAAGTGCTTACTTCTTTTTGACCTTCTTGGCCAACGCCTTGTCCATCTTCATATCGGCTTTAGCAGATGGGTTCTTCTTATCCATCTTCTTATCAGCCTTCTCAAAGGCCGCCTTCTGCTTAGGGCTCATACCCTTTTCAATCTTAGCGTCAGACTTCTTATCAGCCTTCATACGTGCTGACTTACAGGTAGCACAGGTGCACTTGCAACCTGCTGCTGGCTTGCCAGCCTTACATCCACAGCCACACTTAGCGCACATTTACTTACCCTTCTTCTTAAGAGCCTTGAAGTCAGCTCCGGTGATCTTATCTTTTGGGGCAGCAGCTGAAGCAATCTTCTTCTGCTTAGGGGACATGCTCTTTCCCTTGCCGTATCCGGCTTCGCCCTTTTTCTTACCGCATCCACAGGTCATGCACATATTACTTACCTTTTTTCTTACGAGCAGCTGCAATATTGTCAACTGCATTTGGATATGGACGACCAGCGGCTTTAGCTCTAGCACGGGCTGAGGCCTTCTGGCTCTTACTTAGTTTACTATGTTTACCTCCGTCTGGGTCTTTCTTATCCCAAAGAGGCTTTTCTTTAGCCATTACTTTTTCTCGTCTTTCTTACCCTTAACAGCAAGTTTGGTCATCTTCTTCTGACCATACTTCTTACGACCTGCGGCAGCCGCAACTGCTGCTGGATCTGTAGCACCGCTCTTAGCGGCAGCTTTTTCTACAGCCTTAAAACGTGCTCCTGAACCTAGTTTTGCCTTAGCCATTATTTATCCTTCTTTGCTTGCTTTGCAGCGCGCTTCTCTTTAAGAGTCATCTTTGGCTCTTTCTTCTGGTTGGCGTTGCCTTTTTGTTCTTTATTTGCCATCTTTTTTATCCTTTACCTTCTCGGGTAGTTTTCCTTTTGGTGTTTCCTTCTGCCATTGGCGCGCCATCTTAGGGTGGGTGGCATACATCCACTTCTCCTGGGCGCGACTCTTAAATGGCATTATGGCTTCTTAATTACAATCTTGGTTGACTTCTTAGATGAGGACTTGATAGCAATGCGCTCACCTTTTTTAGTCAGACGGATGCTCATGCAGTTGTAACCATCAATACTGCAACCTTAGGGCTGCCAGATGCTGCAATAGCGTAAACCTTCTCTGATGGGCTAAGGCTATCAAGGGTAATTGATGCGCCAGCGGCAAGTGATACGCCATAAGAGGTAGAAGAAACGTTAGATGCGCCTACATAGACAACAATAGAGTTATCTGTGTTTTGAATAGATACGCTTCCATACTGCCAGGTGTTACGAACTTCTGGGCCAACAGTTACGGCAGGATCATTATTAAGTAGGGTTGCGGTTGAGGCATTAAGTGTAACAACCGAGTGTGTGAGTGCCATGTGGCTCCTTAGTTAGCGTACTGAGAGAATTGAACGTCGTTTACGAGTTCTTCTGGTTGAACCTGAACAAGATCAACCGTTAGAAGGATGAAGTCCTCACTAATAATACCTTCTTGTTGGGACTTATAGGGGCGGAATACTTCGCCTTTCCAGACAATACGGTCGCGGTCGCGGGAGTCTGGGTTAGCCATAGTTCCTGGCGCTACCTTCTCAATGTCTAGCGCGTTAATAGTTAGGTGGAGATAGTCAGCGTTATAGAAACCCTGCTGGCTAATCTTGGTATCGCCCTGCTTGATGATCGCCCGAATAACCTGGATCTGGTAAGGGCCAGTCCACATCTTGCCGCCTGAGCCGTTGTAGTAAGAGTCGCCCACATCATAGATAGGGTCTACGGCGGTATCAACTGGGTTATAAAGCCACCACTCGGCATGGGTGCCCACAGGGTTAGTAAGGTCATTAGTAATACCTGTAGAGATAGAACCGCGCTCAAAGTCAGATGTAAATCTGCCACCAGGGGTATACGCGCGACTCATTTAACTTCTTCCCACAGGCAGGTTTCTTCATTAAGTGACCAATTACCTTCTGGCTTTGGTGGTATAAACGCATCACGGCTTTCATCATATGTAAATCCAATACCAGCGTAGTTTTTACGCAGAGATGTTCCACCTAGTTTATGGACTCCACCAAGAGTGTTGTAACTTGTCTTTACCCAAGTGCCACCAAGGTTGTCAATCAACCATTGATAGCCTTCATCAGGCATATCATTAGAACCAACGGTTACACGAAGAACAATATTATCTTTATCAATTTCTGCCCAGTGAGCCATCATCCACCTTGTGCTTTCGTCCAACGAACAATAACTAAACCAGAACCACCGCCACCGCCAGTACCACTGGAACTTGCGGAAGAACCTCCACCGCCGCCAGTGTTAGCAGTTCCTGAGGTACCGCTCGCTGTTGTACTGTTAGTATTGTTTGAACTGCCTGCTCCTCCTCCGCCTGACCCGCCTGTTCCAGCGCTATTTCCAGGAATTCCTCCACCACCGCCGCCACCTGCATAATATCCAGAAACACCTGTGCTTGTTGCAGATGCCCAGGTAGAGTAAGAAGAAGTACCTACTCCCCCATTTCCACCAGAGTTTGAGTTAGTTGAGGCGCCAGCACCACCAGCGCCACCACCGCCACCTCCAGCAACTCCAGGGTAGTTAGAGTTACCACCAGCATTTCCCTGACCGCTTGTTGGAGAACCGCCCGCAAAATTCCCCCAGCCGCCACCGCCACCACCAGAACCACCTGTCGCTGCGCTTGAGCGGTTTGAGCCACCGCCACCGCCAACAGCGGCAGTAAATCCTGATATAGAAGAGTTATTACCGTTGTTGCCGTTTGGTGCAGGGCTACCAGATGCAACAGTGCTTCCTCCTCCACCAACTGTTACTGTGTATGAATTTGCAGAAACAATTTGAGAAGATAGGTATTGAACTCCACCAGCACCGCCTCCGCCAGAACCGCTATCACTAGTTCCGCTACCACCTCCAGCAATAACCAAAAGGTCGGCAGTTATAGAGCCCCCACTTACCGTTAGAGTTCCATTACCAGTAAAGGTTCTGTAGTAGTAAGTGGTGTCCGAAGAGAGTGTTCCACCAGTAACTGCGAGGAATGATGAGGTAACGCTATTAGATGCGCTTGATGCTGCAGATGTACCATTAGCATTTGTAGCAGTAACTGTGTAAGTGTAAGAACCAGCAGCAATTTCAGTAACAGTAACGGGAGAAGATGCTCCAGACCCTGTGCGTCCAGAAGATGAAGTTACTGTATAGCCAGTAATAGAAGAACCACCAGTAGCATTTGCTGTAAATGCAACAGAGACAACTCCTGAAGTTCCGCCAGATGCAGTTCCAATAGTAGGTGCCTGTGGGACTGTAGTTGGGGTAGCAGAAGAAGATGCAGAAGAAGCGCTGCCAGTACCATTAGCGTTAGTCGCGGTTACTGTATAAGTTCTAGCAGTACCTACTACATCAGATACTGTAATAGGAGAAGAAGACCCAGATCCAGTATTACCGCTTGATGAGGTTACTGTATAAGAGGTAATAGCTTTACCGCCCGAAGCAGTGGGTGCGGTAAATGGAACAGATACGTTTGCGTTAGCTCCATATGCTTGACCTGTTGGTACTGTTGGAGTGCCTACTGTAGGCGCGCCTGGGACAGTAGTAGCAGTAATAGATGCGCTGGCGCCAGATGATCCAGAAGAACCAGTTGTATTAGAGGCGCTTACAGAAAATGTATATGAGGTCGCGCTTGCAAGCCCTGTAACAGTAACGGGAGAAGAGGGGCCAGTGCCCGTAAATGATCCAGGGCTAGATATAACTGTATAAGAAGAAGCCGCACCCCCTGTAGGGGCTGGGGTAAATGAGACTGTAGCCGCGCCATTATTAAGTGCGCGACTAGTGCCTACATCTGTAGCAGAAGGCGCGCTAGGCGCATCTGGTACATCTTGAACCTTAAACTCTGGGCGCGAAATAGAGCTTCCGCGTTCAAGCTTACTTCCAGGAGGAAAACTGAAGCCCTCTTCACTAGCGTGACGAATACTCAATTTACACTCCTATAGATAAGACCTTACTTAGTAAGTAGATCTAGTACGTCTTGTGTGATGCCTAACTTAGCGAGTACTGCTGCTACTGCATCTTTCTTAGCCTGAGCCGCTGCTTCTACAGCCGCTTGAGCAGTTGCCGCTTCTTGGGCGGCTGTTTGGTCAATTTGATATTGAGCAAACTCAACATCATTCATTTCACGAGTCTCATTTACATGGTCAGGGTCTTCTGGAAGGCCATGAACGATAGTTACTTGTGGGCGAGTTGTATCAGTCATTAGTTCACTCCATATACATAAACAGGGCCGTTAATTCCGCGGCTATTAGCCCCAAAAAAAGTAACAGAGGTTATTGAAGAGCCTAAGTAATAACCTTGCCCGAAAACAGGGGCAGTACCTTGTGAAGTACCATCAATTTGTACGGACTTTGGATTAGTGTTTGTTGGATAATCTATGCTAAATCTAAGAGCACTTGAAGAGCCAGCGGCGTTTCCACCTATTGTAAGGTAGAAATACCCATAGTTTCCTACGGGTGATGAAAGATAGTTATTGTAGTAAATATAAGAACTCACATAGTTAGAAGCACTTGAGTCTCCATTAAATCTTACGCATATATTATCAGCAGCAGCAGTAAAGTAAATGGATGGAGAGTAGATAACTAACTTTTTATATGTGCCACTCCAAGAGTAGGTGTAGGAAGTTGCACCTGACATAGTGCCAGAAGTCAAGAGCGTATAGGTATTACCAAAACCAGATGCATAAGTAGAAACAGATGTGTTAATAGCAGAAATAGTAGGAACTGCTCCTGCTACCGCTGTAGCAATAGTAGATGCAGATGGGGCAGCAACTGCTGCGGCGATATCTGAGTTTGCTGGCCCTACGTTTCCGTAGAGGGTTGATAAGTTTAGGGTCATACGAGAACCTTCCATCCATAGGTAGCGCCTGTGTATTCAAGACCAACGGTGCCGTAAGCAACGTCAAGGATAAGATTTTGTACTGAGCCCTGGATGTTTAATCCATTAGGCGCAATAGTAATGTTATTGGTTGCTGCGCTTCCTGTCGCATCAAACACACGAATTTCATCACCGATTGAAGCCGATGCAGGAAGAGTAAGTGTTACAGCCGCTGCGGTATTAACCATGTAATGTGCATAAGCAACAGCAGTTGTATTAGAAGAGATTGAAGACGTTGTGTAAGGCTTAGTGGAAATAGTTGTCCACTGTAGCCCTGAAGTCTGGCTAGAGGCCGCAGTTAATACTTGACCATCTGTTCCTACAGAAACTTTTACTGGGGTCTGCGCAGCAGAGGCGGCAATGAGGTCGCCTTTAGTAGTTAAGGCATCAATGAGGGCTGCCTCGGAACGAGCTGATGTCATCTACTTACCTCCACTAGAGGATGTCTCCAAAGACATACCAGGTGTCTGTTGCTATTTTTAACACTGTAGCTGTTGAGTACTGGGCGCGTAGTTTAGGCGCGCTTGCAGTTGCCCCAGTTGAAGCTACAGTTGTGGTTCCGGATGTGACCGCCTGAATGGTTGTCTGTCCAGTTCCCGCTTGGATAATGGTAATGGAAGACCCCACAGGAAATCCCACTGAACTGTTTGTGGGAATTGAAAAAGTATTAGCGCTGGCGCTTGTCATAGTTACAACTGCTCCACCGTCATTTAATACCGCTGTATATGAAGATGTTTGGGCGTTAATTGCGTAGGTAATAGTAGATGCGGTGATTGTTGCGCCAGAGATAGTAGCCAAGTTAAAGGCGGAGAAGGTAATTAGCTCTAGGGTATCTCCCGCTTTAAGGGCGGCTAGAGAGCCAATAGTTGCGCCATCAGTAGCCGTGTAGTCCTGGCCACGAACTAAAAGGGCGCCGTTATAGTAAACCTGCTCTTTACCTACAAGGTAAGAGATAGTCGCACCATTAGCGTCCACGCCAGAGACAGAGGTCTCTCCGCCCGTGGCTACATAGCGATATCTATATTGATTCGCTGCAGAGGTATTAGCTGTAGAAATTGACATTACGAGATTTCTGACCCAAACGCATTGAAGGACAAGTTAGCTGAAGAGGCGTAGACGCGTAGGGTTGCGCCGTTTTCAAGGGTAAGTCCAAGAGTTAGCGCAGTTGTGTCATTAGCGTTCACGGTTGCGCCATAGACAATCCAGTTCTTAGCGACTGTAGAAGATGTTCCATTTGGCCACACGGCAATACGGTAAGTGGCTGGGGAGTTGGCTTGGTTACAGATAGTAAGGGTAGAAACAACAGCAGCGGCTGCGCCACTTGGTGTGTAAAGGGTTGTCTCTGTTGTGGCGGCTGGGTTAACCTGATTTAAAACTTTATAAGCGGTTGCCATGGGACTCCTTTAAAGGTTATAAAGAAATTATCCCTATTAGCACCCTGTTTGTATGGCTAAACTAGCGTACCCAAATCATCCCTGCGTCAGCTGCTTGGCGCAATCCCGCCGCTTTCCAGCCTTCGTTCTCCCAATCAGGCGCCGTTTCTTTAATCCATTTAGGGAGCTCTCTGGCTTTGGTAATAGGGCGGTATTCAGTGGGTTCATCGAGGTGATGCTCAATATATTGGAGAGCATACTCGGTATAGCCGTTAACCATGCTCAAGCGCTCTAACTGTTTAATATGCTTTGGTACATCTTCTAGCGTCCACTCAAAACATAGCTTAGGAGCTTTTCCTGTGTAGCCAGCAAATACTAGGTCTTCTCCGCCCTCAACATCGATTTTAATTAACTCAGGGGTGCCGTACTCATAGATAAGGTCGTCAAGCTTTACTGTGGTTGCCTTGATAGTCTCGTACTTCTTTCCCTTATATCGAGCCGTGTCTGCGGTTAGCCACTCCTCATTTAGGGTAGATAGGCCATCTTCTACACACTCATAAAAATCTACAACACTTCCTGTGCTATCAGAGGCGGCTAAACGGTAAGGGATAACTCTAGGGTCATCTTTATAGTTAAAGACTAGGTTGTAAAAAACTTTAGGCGCTGGCTCTAAAGCGATCACCTTATTAAAACCTTTAAGGTGAAGTGCCGCCCAAGTAGCCTCGCCTTTATTGGCACCAATATCAAAGAACATCTTGGTGTTTACTTCTACTGGCTTATGATGGACTGCGTGTGGGATCAATTGAACACCTCTTTGTGGTAGATAACGTAGTCTTTGTTAATCCAAATTTGGTCCTCAATACCTGGGCCCCACTCGTAGGACTTATCTACTAAGAAGAAATCGTTGGCTTCCATAAAGGCCGCAATCTCTTCTGGGGACTTGTGGTTAGGCTGAGTCTTTATATGGTCGGTCTCAAGATGAAACATTTTTACATCCCTTAGGCGCAGGCCAAAGCCGTTAAGGACTTCCCAAGTAAAGCCTTCTACATCTACCTTAACTAGGTCGAGAAGCCCTGTGGTGTTCTCTCTTAATAAAGAATCCATGCGCGTAACAGGCACAGTGATTTCATTTACTTTACCTTTAAAGCGCTCATTGTTAACTACTTTATCGGCATAGATAGAGGAGCATCCAACTTCAGAGATATCATCAGAGATAACCTGTTGAAATTTTGTCTCTCCTTCGTAATCAGAGACAGCCACATGATGCACTTCCATCCATGGGTAGCGCTCTTTAGTAAGTTCAAAGGCGCTTGGACTTGCATCAATAGCAATAACTTTAGTTGCGTGTAAACGCTCTTTAAGCCAGTTAGCGTCATCACCATCGCGTGTACCAATATCTACAATAGTGTTGGCTTTCTTACCAAAGTACTTACGGTAGTTAGCAACAATAGGCTCCATAGTATTAACTACATCTTCTTGCTCGGAGAAGTTTTTAATGTTCTTTAGGTTAGAAAGGATTCCATTACGGTACTCAGGAGCAATTGGGTAGTTATTAAGTAGGTCTTTAAATATATCGTGGCTTTCTTTATCGCGCCCAAGCCACCAACCACTAACCGCCTTCTCAAATAAAAGAGCGTACTTTCCTGGGTACTCAAGGTCTACTGGCAGTGTCTCAATTCGGTCTGCATAACGAAGTCCTAGATCAGCGTAGGTATAGGCCTCTTGCCATTCACCTTTGCGCTCATTGTGCCGTGAGAGGTAGAAGTAAGCTTCCGGTCTAGTAGGCAGATAAGAGATAGCCTGAAGAATAGAAGTCACGCTACTATGGCCGCGTCCCTGTTGTTTATCAAAGCAGAGCGCAATTCTTAGTAGAGAAGCGTAGACGATGTTGGGGTGGGTTTCATATCCGTACTCAGCGGCTCGTAGATAGAAAGATACAGCCGATGCTGTCTGATCTATCTTTAGATACTCTTCACCAATCCAAAAGTTTGTGTTGGGATTAAATGGTTGAAAGGAAGCCCTCTCAATTAGGGTCTTAATAGAGTCCACTGTTCTTTGCCTCCTCAATCATCTCTTCTACAACTGTTTCTGGTACGCGCAGAACAAAAGCACAGTTATCTTGGAAGCCAAATGAGATCAGTAGATCCTTATCTAATACAGCGGCTCCAGCGGCAAACTCAATGCGCGCATCTAGAAAAGAGAACTCTTGAGGAGATACCCCAATGATATTAAACTCTTTATCCCAGACGATAAGACGATGGCGATAGAAGCCATCTTTTTGGCTAAGGTAATTCTTAAATAGCCCTACCTCATGGGTAACTGATAGGTATACATCCCCATAGGTTACTAGGTGAGACCCCCCGCGCTGGTCAGAGAGCGGGACTCTTTTTTCTTTCTGCACTACGACATCCGTCTTAGGTTTCTTTGGGTCAGCCTTTACAATCTCTGCTGGACTAGTCCACTTAACAAAGTGATATGGCTTATCAAGGATTGGGTACCAGTTCTTCTCACAGTACGAGTCATCCTTACCTGGGGCGGGTATGCGAACACGCTTAACTTCTTTAGCGCTCCAGTTCTTCTTATCAATCTTTAACTTGGAGTACTCCATGCGACCTTCGCCATTTTCTTTAGTATCGCGGCGAACACCGATGGCGTAGTAATCGCCTTTCCACTGAACTAATCGTGCATCCTCTTGACCAACAAACTCCCAGACTGCTGGGGCGTCTAACTCAGAGGTATCTATGCGACAGTAGTCGGTAATGTTAAGGTCTTTATCTAGGCGGCATAGGTAGTTAACTGTAACTAGGCGCTGGTCTTTCTCTGGGTGCAGATAAGAAAGAGGGCCCCACTTTGAGGGGAACTTCTGCATATGCTCGGAGTGATAAAGGGTGTAGTTGACGTGGCGCAAAATACAGAGGATATCTCCGTCATCATCTATAAATATGGAGGGATTCATTAGACCAGTACCCTCGGTCAAACCCTTTTCAATAATAAGTGGGGCTAATTTGCCGCCGTTTTGCACCGAACGTTGCACCAAATTCATACCTGAAGTGTACAACACGGGTTAGTACATACATGGCGTAACTACATTTATCTCTGCTATTCTTACGCTATGGAAAAGCGCCCTTGGGGTACCTACGAGGTACTAGCAGAAGATGGTTCATACAAAGTAAAGCGCATTGTTGTTAAGCCTCAACAGCGCCTCTCATATCAGACTCACGAACAGCGTGTTGAGTATTGGACTATTGTTGAAGGCCATGGTCTTATTACTCTAGAAGGTGAAGAGACTGCCATTAAGACTGGCGATGCTGTTTACATTGATAAGGGCGATCCGCATCGCATTCAGAATCTTGGTGAGTCGGATCTAGTATTTATTGAGGTACAGCTAGGTGATTATCTAGGCGAAGATGACATTGTGCGCTTAGAGGATGACTACAACCGCGCTTAATTACATCCCACCCAGCATTAAGAAGCTAACTGTTGGGTCAAAAGCATAAGAGCCTTGAATACCTTGTACACCAAGGTTACCTTGTATACCTGTGGTTCCTTGTAAGCCCTGAATACCTTGTAGACCTTGTACACCTTGGAAACCAGTAAGCCCTTGTATACCAGTGGTTCCTTGAGAGCCTTGCGCTCCAGTTGTTCCCTGCGTACCAAGTGAGCCCTGAATACCAGTTGTTCCCTGAATACCTTGTAGGCCTTGTAAACCCTGCGTGCCTTGAGAGCCAGTTATACCTTGTAGACCTGTGGTTCCTTGTGCGCCAGTATTACCTTGAATACCTTGTACGCCCTGTAACTGAGCATAGCCAAAGCCCTGTAGTCCTTGTGTTCCTTGAGCGCCCTGCGCGCCTACGATCGCTGCAATCCATTGACTGGAGCCAGTGTCGTAGTACTTAATCTGAGACATGAAACCTCACTGGGCTTAGGGGAAGGACGCTTTTATTATCCCCTAAAGCCCGCGCTTAAGAGGGCGAAACTGCTACTTGTATTCTTTCTTATTCCACCAAAACTTCTTATATCGATCAAAGAAAACACGCAAAAACTTACTGTAATCAGCGGCATGCTTTTTTCTTTCCTTGTCTCCGCCTAATCTTGATGTCCAAGCTTCTCTTTTAAAAGGAATTATCTGTAAGAAGGGGGTACCAGCGGGGATCATGCCCTCAAAGTTAGGGTCACGAAGCTTAAGGAACATATTAAACGGAATAGAAAAGTCGTCTGTGTCAATAATTCCACTGGCGCAGGTAATAGGAGACTGCTCATGATGTTGAGGCTCCATAACCATAATAGACCAACCCTTTGGGGTTTTAATAGACCAAGGAATTACAATACGAACAGCGTAGTTAATGTCTCGTGAATACGGATGATTTTGAAACTGATCCATATGTTGAAAGACTACAGCCTCCATATGACCCCACTGAAAGTATGGTCCTTCTGGGGTTTGGCGCACATAAATATCGTAGGGAGTTTCCATTATGTAGCCGGCGGTCATCATGTCCCATACAGGCATGCAGCGCTTAATTGTTGAGCCTGGTACGCCATCTAAAGGAGGTACTTTTTTACCGCTAGGGTCTAAATACGCCTTAGCATCTTTATACCATTGAGGAATGTACTCAGATGCTGGCTTTGGCTTCTCTAGCACACCATCTGGGTTGTAAATATCGGTAAAAATAATCTCCATGTAAGGCTCCTTAATTAGATGCCTTAACAGTAGCACATACCCATGCTAGGGATGTCAAACGGTAGGTTCTGGCACTTCTTTCCATAGGCAGGTATCTTCATTAAGCGTAAATTCTTTGCCTTCTACTATTGGCTTTGGTGGGATAAACGCATCACGGCTTTCATCATAGGTAAACCCAATACCCGCATAGTTCTTACGAATTTTTGCGTTATACGATGTTCTTACGCACTTCTGTCCACGGAAGTTTCCATACCACTCTTCTGGGCTTAGACCATCAATGAGTTCTGTTTCGTCTTTACCAGTAATAACTTCAGTAACAATACTATTTTCATCAAGGAACGCATAGTGTGCCATTAGATAGTCACCGTACCTGTTCCCGCTGTGAATGTATAAACTTTATTGCCTCCAGTATTTACTGGACCTGAATAAGTTAAGCCTGTGATGCTAGTAAGATTAGGATAAGTGTTTGGGTAAGAGATGACAACTACTCCTGAACCGCCAGAACCACCGCTGCCACCGCCACCGCCGCCAGTGTTTGTTCCGCCATTTTGTGCAGCTATGCCGCAACCTAAGTTTGTGCGACCATTTCCACCGCCGTATTGACCAGCACCACCTTGTCCATTGGCACCTGAAGACCCGCCACCTCCTCCACCACCATACTGTTGAGAAGAACCAGAAAGGGAAGAGGCGATACCAATGCCGCCAACTCCACCGTTAATTACTGTTGATGCAGTGGTTCCTGAACCACCCGCACCACCGCCACCACCACCGCCACCACCTGCTGCTGCGCCACGGGCACCTGCAGCGCCGTTTCCTGCACCAGCATAAGGGCCATCACTAACACCAGAGCGTCCGCCTCCACCGCCACCAGCACCTAATGTAGAAGGAGAAGGGCTATTTAGGTCGCCACCACCTCCACCACCGCCTACTGCGGTAACAGTATTAAATACTGAACTTGAACCAGTGTTTGCTACGGATGGAGAAAAAGCTCCACCACCACCAACAGTTACTGTGTAACCAGTTCCACCAGAAACACTCATAGTCCCTGATAAAACAGCAGCTCCGCCACCACCTCCACTAGTTCCTGCGCCACCACCACCTACAACAAGATAGGAGACAGAAGGAGTAGCAAAGGATGATGTGACTGAGTTAGAAGCAGAAGATGCCGCGGATGTACCATTAGCATTAGTTGCAGTCACGGTGTATGTGTATGTACCAGCAACCGTTTCATTTACTGTAATAGGAGAAGCCGCACCAGTTCCTGTACGACCAGAAGACGATGTAGCTGTATATCCAGTGATGGCTGAACCACCAGTTGCTCCAGCGGTAAATGGCACTGATACAACGCCAGATGAACCACCAGAAACTGTACCAATAGTAGGGGCTTGAGGCACTGTTGTAGCAGTAATTGAGTTAGAAGCAGCAGAAGCAGAAGAAGTACCTTGCGCATCTGTAGCAGTAACCGCAAATGTATAAGATGTAGCGCTCTGTAGACCAGATACTGTAATAGGGCTAGAAGAAGCCGAACCAGTTAGCGATCCAGGTGTAGATGTGGCAGTAAAGCTAGTGGCTGTACCACCAGATGCTGCTGGAGTAAATGTAACCGTAGCCGCGCCATTGTTGTAAGCGCGAGATGTGCCTACGTTAGTAGCTGTACCAATGGTAGGTGGCTGTGGAGTGAAGTACTTATCTCCACCCGAAGCCGTTGTTCCAAAGATAATTGGCATTAGACGATATCTCCTACTACTTGCCAGACATCTGTAGCAACCTTGATACAGGTGGCTGATGAGTTTTGAGCGCGTAACTTAGGCGTTGCTGAAGTAGCACCAGTTGAGTTAAGCGTTGTTGTACCCGATGTTACAGCAGCGATTGTAATCTGTCCTACACCAGTCTGGATGATCGTGATTGAAGATCCGATTGGATAAGCAACTGATGCGTTAGTTGGGATTGAGACCGTAAACGCTGAGCCAGAGCTTGCAGTAATAATTGCCGCAGCATCCGCTAGAACAGTTGTGTAAGCACCAGTTTGAGCATTGATGTTGTAGGAAATTGAAGGCGCTACAATTACTGAGTTGTAGGTGTTTGGTGATTGTAGGCTTAAACCTGATAGGTTTGTTGTCCACTTAACACCTGTTGTTTGTGTTGAGTCGGCTGTGAGGATAGTGTTATTAGCACCAACTGGGAGAGTGGCAAAGGTTCCTGAGCCAGTTCCCGCAATTGTGTCACCCTTAGCAGTGAAGTTTGCAGAGGAGAGACCGACTACGCCAGTTACTGAGGTATCAAGCCATAGTACGCCCTGGTTTGCCGGAGCAGTATTTCCTACAGCAAGGCCCTGTACACCGATCTGACCCTGTAGACCTTGTAGTCCCTGTAGGCCTTGAACGCCTTGAGTACCTTGTACACCCTGTAGACCTTGAGTACCTTGCGCACCAAGACCGAGGGTAATATTCTGGACAACAACAATGTCTCCGGCTACTGCCCCAACCGCTAGAACAACAGATGTTCCGTTAGTTGCTGTGTAGTCTGCTGAGCTTAGGCGGACACCATTGAGGAAGACGTTAATGTAACCTGGGTTATATGTAACGTTGAAGGTTGTCTGACCAGATGTAGCGGTGAACTCAGTAGTTGTAAATACTGGAGCGTTTGTTACGCCACCCTGGATACCCTGCGTACCTTGGGTACCTTGGATTGACTGACCCTGTAGACCCTGGATACCTTGAGTACCTTGTGTACCAGTTAGACCCTGGGTACCAGTTGTGCCTTGAACTCCCTGTAGGCCTTGTAGACCTTGAGTTCCCTGCGTACCCTGTGTACCGGTAGTTCCTTGGTTACCTTGGGTTCCCTGTACTCCTTGAGTTCCTTGAACTCCCTGAGTGCCCTGAACTCCTTGTGTACCTTGGGTACCTTGAGTTCCCTGAGGTCCTTGTAGACCCTGAATACCTTGGATTCCCTGGGTGCCTTGGGTTCCCTGTGAACCAGTTGTGCCCTGAACACCTGCAGTAGAGATTGTCCACTGTGAGAATGTTCCAGAGCCACCGGTGCTTGTTACGTTAACAGTAATGCTTGTATCTGTTGTGATAGATGTGATCTGACCAGATACATAGTTAGCAGGTGTTACTGTGTAAGCAACTGTTACAAACTGACCGAGCGCAAAGGCGCCAGAGTTTGCTACGGCAAAGGTTAGTGAACCAGTACCAATTGCATTAGAGGTGGTTGAGGTTACGCCAGTGTAAGAGCGTCCCTGAATACCTTGGAGGCCTTGAATACCCTGCGTTCCCTGTGTTCCCTGAGTACCTTGTACTCCCTGGGTTCCCTGAGTTCCTTGGATACCAGTGGTTCCCTGTACGCCCTGCGTACCCTGAGTTCCTTGTGGTCCCTGTACACCCTGTAGCCCCTGAACACCCTGAGTTCCCTGAACTCCCTGGGTTCCTTGAGGACCTTGAATTCCCTGAGTTCCTTGAACTCCCTGGATACCCTGGGTTCCCTGTGTGCCCTGTAGACCCTGTGTTCCCTGAACACCCTGAGTACCTTGGGCACCAGTTGTACCCTGGTTACCAACAGCAGAGGTCTGAGAGAAGAGAATATTATCGATACCGATTTTAATGGTGCCGTTTGTATTAGATCCGAGCTGGTACTGAATCCATGAGGTACCAACGTTAGTTGAACCTGCAACTGTGTATACGTAGTCGCCAGGCTCTACCTGATCTGCAAGGTGGTTGTCATAGTCAGTTGCGCGAGTAAGTTTCCAAGTAGTAGATGCGCTACCTGCGCTTGTAATTGTATAGATACCGTTTTGAGTTGAAACTGCTTGGTTCTTAACAAGTACGCGAGTATTTGCTGGTAGTGGTCCAGAGTATGTGTAACCGTCAACTACCAAATAACCGTTAGTTGTTGCTTGAAGGTAAGCGCCTACACCAAGACCGTTAGAGGCATCTGCTGTTCCTGCAGTGTATGAAGGTGAACCGGCAAGTGCGGTTGTTGTTGTAGTGTAAACAGCTGCGTGTGCGTTCTGTGAGCCAGCAGCACCTTGCAAACCTTGGAGACCTTGTAGGCCTTGAATTCCTTGGATACCTTGAGTGCCTTGTACACCTTGAGTTCCCTGAACTCCTTGTGTGCCTTGTGTTCCCTGAATACCGGTTGTGCCTTGAACACCCTGAGTTCCTTGAACTCCTTGTGTTCCCTGCGTACCTTGAATACCAGTTGTGCCCTGCACACCCTGTGTTCCTTGAACACCTTGAGTGCCTTGAGTTCCTTGTAGACCAGTTGTTCCTTGTACACCTTGTGTACCTTGAACTCCTTGAAGTCCTTGAATTCCTTGTGTACCTTGTGAACCAGTTTGACCAATAGTTCCTTGGATACCTTGCGTTCCTTGAACGCCTTGAATTCCTTGAGTACCCTGATTACCTTGGATACCTTGAATGCCTTGTGTTCCTTGAACACCCTGCGTACCCTGTACGCCCTGTGTGCCCTGCACACCTTGAGTACCTTGAATGCCTTGCGTACCCTGAACACCTTGTGTTCCTTGTGTACCCTGTGGTCCCTGAATTCCTTGAATACCCTGTGTACCTTGTACACCCTGAGTACCTTGTGTTCCCTGTAAGCCTTGTGTTCCCTGAACACCTTGGATACCTTGTGTGCCCTGTGTACCTTGTGTTCCAGTTGTACCTTGAACGCCCTGCGTTCCCTGAATACCCTGCGTACCTTGTACGCCTTGGGTGCCTTGAATACCTGTTGTTCCTTGAGCGCCTTGTGCGCCAACGATGGCCGCAATCCACTGACCGGATCCGGTGTCATAGTATTTTAATTGGGACATGGCTCTCCTAGGTTGGCTACAGCATTAATGGTAAGTCTTAAATCTATTTTTGTGGTGCTAAATTCCAGTGCCATTAGCCCATCACAACAACTCTGTAGTTATTAGTTGTCGGTGGGGAAGCAAAGGTCAAAGTTGCAGTATTTACTGTGGAATAGACCAAAGATGAAGGGATAACTACCGCATAAGTAGTCTGGTTATAGACGGTAACTTCAATATCTCTAGTACCAAGGTTGTGGGTAATGGTGTACGTGGTGTTGGTTCCGTCACCAATTAAGAAGGTGAGCTTCTGCGTGCCAACAATGCCGCCAACAGAAGTGTCTAACCACAAGACGCCAGTATTAGCTGGGGCTGTAGTTCCAGAGATAATTCCCTGACTTCCGGTAGTTCCTTGTGTACCTTGTAGCTGGGCATAACCAAATCCTTGGATACCTTGTACACCTTGTGAGCCAGTTGTACCTTGCGCACCTGCACCAGTTGCACCTTGGAAACCGGTAAACCCTTGAATACCGCTAAAGCCTTGAAGACCAATAAGTCCTTGTAAACCTTGAGCGCCAGTTGTACCTTGTAAACCAGTAAAGCCTTGTAGACCATTAAAACCTTGTAGACCAATAAGGCCTTGTAATCCTTGAATACCTTGGGCTCCGGTATTTCCTTGAGTACCAATGGCGCCTTGTACACCTTGAACACCTTGTAGACCTTGAGCTCCGGTTGTACCTTGATTACCGTAATGTCCTTGAACACCCTGTGTACCCTGCGACCCTTGTACGCCTTGTGTTCCCTGTAAACCTTGTAGGCCTTGCGCGCCAGTGTAACCCTGTGTACCAACAGACCCTTGTGTACCAGTTGTTCCTTGATTACCGTAGTAGCCTTGTACACCTTGTGTACCTTGCGCGCCAGTTGTTCCTTGCGTTCCAGTTGAACCCTGTATACCAGTTGTTCCTTGTGTACCAGTGTAACCCTGGATACCTTGAACACCTTGACCAGCAAATTGACCAGCTAGACCTTGAATACCTTGTGTGCCCTGATGACCGTCCGCGCCAATATAACCAGCAGAACCTTGAATACCAAGATGTCCTTGTGTACCTGTAAAACCTTGAACACCTGTTTGTCCAACGTGTCCTTGTATTCCGTAAGCACCTTGAATACCTTGTGTGCCTTGTATACCGGTTGCGCCTTGTGCGCCAGTTCCCTGTGAGCCTCCGCCACCAGAACCAGCTGGTCCTTGAATACCCTGAATACCTTGAACACCTTGACCTGGGTTTTGTGGGACGACTGTAATAGCTACAGGAGGTTGTGGCACCACTATAATTGGGCAAGTGCACGGCCAGTTGCCGCAGGTATTACAGGTGTTCACCTACTACCAACTTCCGTAGGTGCCGACATCAAGGCTTACAGCCTGAGTCGTAAATACTTGTCCTTTGACGTAAGTTGTAACTTGAGTATCGTCTGTCTTTAATGTGGCTGTTAGATCCCAGAAAGCGCGAGTAGGTAAATACTCTGTGTCTGTAGGCTGCAAAGTAAGAACCACTTTGCTAAGCGTTGACGAATGAGAAGTTACTGTTATACCAAAGTTAGCGTACAAAGATGGTGAATTTGGATAGGTTCTGATCTGAGCAGCCCACGCGTATAGTGAGGCATCAAATGGGAAATCAAACTCAACAGAGAAGTTATTTCCTTGGTAGAGGATAATGTCGTAGTTCTGTGCGTTAGTAGGCATAGGGCTGCGACCAGTAAGGTTGTTATTGATGTAAACGCGCTCAGGCTTACGAGCGTCATCCACTTCTTGTCCAATGTAAATTGGGACATACTTGTTAGTGGTACGCGAGGTACGGATAAGCGTACCCATCTCGATCTTCCATAGACCTACATTGAGCTGTGAGCATAGGGCTTTATACTGTTCCCAGCGTTGCTGAATAATAGCTGAGAGCTGTTGGTAGCGCTGCGCTCTTGGGATCACAACCCCATCAGGAGCAGTAATGTTGATATCAAAAGCGGCGTCTGTAGCAAGGGCCCAAAGCGCCTCAATAGTTGCCAAGATAGCAATAGGGTAGGTCTCAACTGGGGAAATGCTGGCTAGGGTAACTTGGGTACCGTAGGCGTCTACGCGGTTATATGTGTGCTCTGTAACAGCGTCATTAATAAAAACGCAGAGCTCTGAATCTAGGAAATAACGGTCTTGAACACCCTGAATAAAGATGGTTGCCCCAGAAGCTGGAGCATTTGCAAAGGTAATAATCCCTGTGTCTTGCTCCACCGTATAGCCATAAGGATAGCCAATAGGGTTGCCGTTTTCGGTAACAGTTAGGTTAACAATTTCAATAGGCTTAATGCCTGTAGGAAAGATAGTAGTTGTGCCATCACCAGTAGCAGTAAAGGTAAAGTTCTTCTGAAGGTCTCCAAGGTCTAACCGAACCCTAGAGAGTATGTCAGATAATACAGCCACAGAAACTCCCTACACTACGTTAGATCCAATGATGTCGTACTACGGCTAAAAAATCTCTGCATACGAAAAGAGCGCCCCTATAAGAGGCGCCCACTTCGCTAAGTATGCCTTAGATAACGCCGGCCAGATAACCTTTTTCCTTAAGGTGCTGTGCTACTTGCTTTGTAACCTTGTACTTAACTCCAGCCTTAAAGCTGTAGTTATTACCCTTACCTAGAGTCATGTTCTCGAGGTCTTGAACAACACGAATCTCAACAGATGAATCGTCTGTGCTTCCAAGAGTCACAGGGTCATCAACAATAACGGTTTGACGGGAAGGCTGTGTAGCATCAATAACTTCGGTCTCTAGTTTAACCTGGGCTTGAGCTGTTGCCATAGACATTTCAGCTGCACGGTCGTTCATATCAGCGGCTGCTTGTTCTGCAAGCTGCTCACGTACACGGCCGGTTACATCAGTGGGCTTTGATTTAGCCATTGCATTCTCCTAATTAGTATCTCGATGAAAATGACGGGGGGCCGTTAAGCCCCCCGCTTTAAGCTATTTAGTTGTAATTAGTCTTATCACAGACCGGTTAGTTTGTTTCGATAATTACTACGCTCTGATCAGTAATCAATCCCAAACCGAAGATTGAGTACCAAGCAAGTGCATGCTCACGACCGAAGTCAAGAATACCGCCATCGCGGAGTTCGACTGGGAGTGAGATAGCGTGACCGAATGCGTTATCACCGATCATGATAGCTGCATAACGATCTGATCCACCGTTACCTGTGAGGGTAGCAGGGGTTGTGTAGCCTCCGCCAGGTGTGACAACTGGGTTAGCAACAGCTGTATCAGTTGTGTATGAAGAACCTGCGCCACCAACAACCTTGAGGACCTGGGTGGTTTCGATGAATACTACGTCGTAGAGACGACCGATTTCACCGAGCATGAAGTTACCTGGAGCTGCGTACTTTGTGACCTCGATGAATTCAGGGTTGTCACGAAGGGTACGGCTCTGGTGTGGGTGAACGAAGCAGACATAAGTCTCGCCCAACCGTGGGATGTTCTTTGTTGCCAAGGTCTCAACTGTGTCCTTGATAACGTGTGGTGTGAGGTAAGCAGCACCTGTCATTGCTGCGCGATTTGCAGCAAAAGTTCCGTAACCGTACCAGTTGTTAACAGCTGATGAGACTGCTGAGCGATCTTCGCCGTAAAGGACTGAAGATGCTGCATAGAGTGTGTCGCGTGAGAGCTGATCTAGGTAGATAGCCATGTTACGACCGAGAAGACGTGAGGCTGAGGCCATTACGTCATCAAATGAAGCATTGAGCAAAAGCTCAGATACTGCAAGAGCATAACCATGCTCTGTTACAGTGATTGAGAACTGCTGTGCTGTGAGAGCGTTAGTCTGCATACGGACACCTTCAACAAGAGGTGAAGCGAATCCGAGGTTGTTGTAACGCATGAAATTGATCTGTAGACCAGGTGCAACACCGAGTTCAGTCTTCTTGACTGCAAACTGCTCAAAGCGAAGGATAGGCATAGCCTGGAACAAGATTTCCTTGGACCAGATAGTCTGAATCGCCTGAGTTAACTGGGTGTTGGTACCTGAGTACGCTGTAGGTGCTGCGGCTAGATTGCCTGTACCTGTGATACCTGATGCCATTTGGCTTTAACTCCTTGATAGTAGTTTTTAATAGATTAAGTGTTAGCCCAATATTCCGCTGGTCTTACCAAGAGCACGGTTGCTCAAGATCTGAGTGCGGACTTTTGCGTATTCATTCATCGGCATTGACGCAATATCTGCGGCAGTGAACTGACGTGGTTCCGAATTAGTTTCCAAGGGTCCAACGCCTGGCAAGGTTGCCCTCACTCCCGGCATATCTCTGCGTTGCTGCTGGATAGCAGACTGTGCAGATTCTAGAATACTGTTAGATCGCTCAACCAAACCTGTAATGCTCTCGTTGATCTCATCTGGGGTATTACCCTGAACGTAATCAATGAGCTGTGGGATGATATTTTCGCGGTTTTGTTCAACAGCTTGTTGACGGTAAGCCTGCAGTTCTGCAAACTTTCTTTCCTGCTCCAGAAGAGCGAAGGCCGCTTCGCGTTCTTGACGCTCACGTGCCAACTGCTCTCGCAGTTCATCGGCTGTAGCTTTTGCAAAGTCCTTGGCGTCCAAGTCATTTTCAAGCTTTGCCTTCTCTTCAGCTGCTTTGGCTTCCGCCTCTGCTGCTTTGCGAGCTGCTTTTTCTTCGCGCTCTTTCTTAAGGAGTGAAACTTCTTCCTTCAATCGATCGATCTCTGGGTAAAGCTTCTCTTTCTCCTGTGAACGAACCTTTGCAAGATCCTCTTCGGTATAAAACTTCTGAGTTGGTTCATTCTTTCCAGAGGTAACAGTAGGCGCGTCAACGCCCGACACATTTACTACTGGAGCTGTATTAGCTTCTGCTTCAAAAGCATTAGCCATTAGATCTGCAGTTTCTGACATGCGTTTATCCTTTTATCCTAGGGGTCGTTTTACGATGTGGGGGCACAAATGACCTAACGTGGTATTACAGTATTTATTTTGACAATAGATGTCTTAATTGTCTGTATAAATCACTTTATTTTTGGTAACCGTCTGGGACTCTGCGCTGTGGCAATTGAGTACCGTAGGCTTCCGTTACTAGCCGAGTGCGTACCTTCTCATCACCCATTTGGGCGGCGATAGTTGCATCATCTAGTAATACTGGCTCTGTTGGGGCCGCAGGTGCTTCTGCGCTTGGAGCGCCTGGTGCAGAGGAACCACCAGGGCCTGTTTGTGCTGGCATTGACCCTGTAAGGGCCATGATGTCCTGCTCGATCTGAGTCTGAATAAGCTTAAGTGCTCCATCAGCCATTGCTTCATCTTGAAGCTCTTGACGGATCTCTGAAAGCTTCTCAATAGGGAACTCTTCGCCTAGGATGCGCAATGCGCCT
>Ga0208498_1000052_pt1 | contig 51355 bp, 32 predicted proteins | sample CryBogCBE12Aug09_FD_185502 | JGI IMG/M metagenome (GOLD analysis project Ga0208498, IMG submission 185502) | Freshwater microbial communities from Crystal Bog, Wisconsin, USA - CBE12Aug09 (SPAdes) (version 2) | ecosystem: Environmental > Aquatic > Freshwater > Lake | place: Crystal Bog... | reverse complement strand
GTTAATGTTGCACCGCTATTGCCAATTGTACCCGCATTTACTGTAGCAGCAGCTACCGTTGAAGCAGTTACCGTTGTAAAAACACCGCTATTTGCAGTGTTAGCACCAATAGCGCCAGTTAAATAACCGCTTACTTGACCGCCATTAGTAGTTGTAATACTGGTAAATGCAACCGAAGTATTGACAGTTAAACTTGATAATGCGCCATACACTGTGCGCCAAGTTGTGCCATCATATACGTTTAGGTATTTGTATGTATTGTCCCACCAAAGCTGACCTTGTAGCGGATTAAGCGGATAATTGCCAGCAGAGTTACTAAAATTTTCTAATAGATATACAAAATTTTCATTAAGTGCCGTGCCATAGTTTGTTAAACTGTGACCAATTAATGTCAAGCTTGTTGCACTTGTATTGGCGGTTCCATCTGCTACGATTGCTAGCTGCGAACCATTATATTTATTAACTACATACGATGCCATTGCGCACTTCCCACAAAGTATTTATGGGTTTATGATACTAATCTAATGCTTACATTTACAGTATTGTTATCGATTTGGTCATTTTGGTCACCAACCCATACACATTGTAAAGTATCGCCTGCATTACATTGCAAATATCCGCTAGCGGTAAGTGGAATTTTGGAAGAAACACTGCCTCCACCACTTGTAACAACGTTTTCACTGATTACTGATGCTAAGATACCTGAATCTGCTTGATTCTTCCACCATTTAAGCGTAGTATTAATTTGATTATTTGGACTTGAAGGATTTCCAATAGTAGATAAACTTGCACCTACTTGATAAATTCCAGCAATAGGGCATGTAAATTGTCCTGTAGTCGTATTAAAACAACTTCCAGTATTCAACGATGGCGCAGTATTGGTTATAGTATTTGGTGAATTTAATCCACTACTTGTAGTAGCACCCGTAGCACCAATAAGCTGCAACACAGGATTATATGGCGCACTTACACGTCCATAAGGATCAACAATAAAATTATTATTACCACCAATCTGCACAATAAAACTATTAGTTCCACTGACACGATTTAAACCATCATATGATGTAAGCGGACCAATTGTAATCCAATTTAACTGATCAAAAAATTTCAACTGTTGGTTAGTACTATCCCACCACAAATCATTTTGTTGAGGATTGGATGGCAGTGTGCTACTGAAAAGAATATTTGGTAAATCTTGCCAATATGACGCTGTGTTGCCGCCTCTATAATATTTTAATAGATTGTTTCCGCTGTCATACCATAGTTGGCCGATGAGAGCATTATTTGGACTAGTTGTGTTAGAAAAATTCTCTAACATGCTTACTAAATTTTGATTTAACAATGAACCATATGTTGGGAAATTTTTTCCAATAAGAGTAATACTTGTAGCGGTAGTATTAGTTGTACCGTCTTGTATTGTTGCCAATGGTGTTGAGTTGGTATGATTAATGTAAAATGTCATTGGTTATACCTGTGATGTTAGGTTGGTTAAAGTTTGCACACGCACTGTATAATCAACTTGGATAAGACGATTTAAACTTTTCTGAATTGGATGAAAAATAACATGAGTAATTAAATTACCAGCATCTACGCTATTGCCATTCCATGCTTTCAATCCAAGTTCATCAAAAACAAATGAATCATTTAAATTAGTAGTATTATCGAATGCCTGCTGTCCATTTGGTTCGCCATAATCTAGCGTACAAGTAATAAAGATATCACTATACACAGTGCCGGTAGTGTGACGAATTTCAATTTTATTGCGTGTTGGATCAAGATTGTAGATTGAATTAGGATCAACTACCTTGTAATAAGTTTGATTATAAAGCGAACTGTTGCTACCACTTGTATTAGTTGGAAGATAAGTTATAACACCAGTAGGATCAACGGATGTTCCGCCATTTCCAAATGCCATTTCACTAATCCAACCTTGTTGATTATTGCTCATTGCCTGTGCAAGAGACAATGAGAAATTTTCATAATGAATTGCGTTGCGTTTATTAACAAATACCTCTCCTGTTTTTGGGTCATGTATTTTTATGTGTCCTTGCAATAAAATACCTGATTGTTCATTAGGTTTGGTCATCTTTGTTTTTCCTGCGTTTTCTGTAGTGTTATTTATTGGTTTATTTACGGTGCTATTATTCATTATGCTTGCCTAATAAAAGTTGCTTGTTGAGTATTACTTACTTGAAAACTTTCACCAATATTAGTAAAAAATTTACCTTGTTTGAAATTTTGACCAGGATTGATAAGAATACTTGCATTATATTGATTATTCAAGTAAGTTGGACCTTGATTAAAGTTATCGACCAATTTCCAATGTGTGTTATCAGTTGGTAAGTTTCCTACTGTTTGGTTAATTGACTGATACAATTTTCCATTATATGATACAACAGAATTTCTAATGTATATTTTGCTGTTTGAATAATTTTGAACGTTTGTATAATCAGGCACTGTAACAAGTATATCACGACTATTTGGTATTTCCAAAGTACTACTGCTATCTACAATACGAGTTCCACTTTGATGAATAGCCGCTCCTGTACCTGCTGTACCACGACGCAAACCACCCAAACGGTTATTGATTACATCAACTACTGAATATACAATTCGTTCGCCATCAATTATTACAATACCAGGTGTATTAGTATTTGGATCAGGACTTTGTAAATTAGCAACAGATTCACAATAAATCCAATGGTCTATAGGATTAAGGTCTCGTACAAGTGTAGTACTTCTACTTGGTCTAATTGCATAATATCTAGTAACATCTTGAATATCTTTAAAAATGCGATATTCAATTGCTATTTCTCGAATGTTTTGACCAAATATACGCACGATAATTGTACTATTAGGATTGATTTGTAAATTACCACTTAAAGTCAAAGTTGTAGGTGTAGTTAATATAAAATCCTGATATGGAATAAGAGTCAAACCGCCACTTGAAGTAGGTAGAGCCTTAAACGTTACGTATATATTATTAATATCACTGACAGGATATGGCAGATTATAATTTATATTTCCAGAAAGGATATTATTTAATTCAGCATCAAAACCTAAACTATCAAATCCAAAGCTATCCAAACCATCATCAACAAAGTTTGAATTTGCGCTAGAGCCGCTAAACAATTTAGTATATTGTGCATTTACATCATGATTGCCTTGAGTAAGAACAGTTAATATACTGCCTGTTGGAACAATAAGTGATGGATTTAACCAAAGTTGATTGCCATCATATATCTTAAAGTCACTATAATTGCTATCACTAATTACAATTTTGCTTCCTAAATTAGGAGCAACAGTAAAGTTAATAACTGGCATTACTAGGTTTGCAGGATCATGATATATGGTATAATCTATATTTTTAATTGCGGTTTTGCCATTGACAGTAACAATTATTTCACCGTCTTGCAATCCAGCAATATTAGTTTTCCATGAAGTTGTCATACTAAATGCAGTAGTTGTTGCATCTCCTGTATAATAACTTTGTTGCGGAGGAACCAAATCACTGCCGTTTAATCGCACAATTGCATAAGCACTAATTGGCTGTATATACTCTTCTGGATTAGTAAGCGTAAAGTTATAACCAGTTGGATAATTTACTGCACTTATATTAAAGGTTTGTTCATATACTTCACCGTATGCTCTCTGACCAATAGCAAAATTGTATAGATGAACTTGAATATAGCTGCCTGCACTCGGTGCTGTATTAAATCGAACCGCCAGTATATTTTTTCCATCTAATATTTTATTAACAAGTGTCCAATTGCTTACACTTTGTCCATTTAATTTGACATATGCTTGCTCTACTGCAGTTAATACATTGTCAGCGATATCAAAATCAGTTTGAACACCATCTGCCACGTAATCTTGGTCAAACACTGGACTCTTGCCAGTACTACCCCACATTACAACATACCAATATGTACCACGTGTAGGAGTATAATTTACATTAATTGTTTTATTTTGCCAATTAACTGTATAATCCAATCCTTCAGCAATAGGTGATTTTTTAACACTGTCAATGATAAAGAATTTTTCAATACCACCAATTGGCCATGTAACACCTGTTGCAGCAGAATCAAAGCTAAAAGAGTTGATATTATTGTAATTAACGGTGAAAATCTTTAACTCAGCAGCACCATCACTAACTGGCAGTGTTCGCACTTTAATATCTAAAGTATCGTACATGATACCAGGAATAAATTCTTCCGGCGAATGAGTGCTATATTGATCTACAAATTTACCACCATTTATATCAATATCTTCTGGTCTAAAACCTAAACCAGAATCAGTAAAATTGCTGCGTATATAGGTATCTTCAGATTGCGAACCATATACATCAAGCACATTTTCAACATCTTTGGTAATATAGTCATATGGTATGCTATCAAAGTTATTGATATCATAATAAGGTGATTGTTTAAAATCTGGTCCTTTAATACCAACACCACTGTATTCCATACCAATCATAACTTGGGCTAAATCACGACCAGCCATGCCAACTGTTGGACTATAATATGCCCAAACACGGTCAGCAGCATTATCTAACCACAATCCATTATAAACAACCAAGTTGTTAGTATCAAACAACTCATCACTAGTGAATGGTGCTATTGATTTATAACTGGTGTTCTTGTAAATTACAATATCATCAAGTGCATATTCTGTGAATGGATACCATACTTTAACAACAAGTGGCAAGAACTTAGGATAATCAAATGTAGTAGTACTTGTATGCGCAGTTATAACACGATACGGACGCGCTGCATATACAATAACATTGTCAATATTATATGCAGTATTTGCTGCCCAATCTTGAATATTATTGAAATAACTATAACGATCAAATTTAATATAGGTGTTTAAACTACGAACTAACCCATTATTAATAATTGCTACTGCACTTGCGCCTGTTCCTGTTCCATGTATAGTAACGTTAGCGTAAGTATATCCGACACCGCCGTTTGTAACTAAAATTTCTAGTACGCCTGTATTTTGAATATAAACTTTTGCAGTTGCACCAGTTCCATCGCCATCGATTGTAACAGTTGTAGCGCCAGTATAACCAGTTCCACTATTAATTACATCAACTCTTGATGCTGAATATCCATGATTAGCAATCCAAGGTTGATAAACTGATTGAGTTGATAAAATAGTTGTATCAAGTGGATTGTTTAGTTGCGGACTACGATAGCTTTTACTAAAATTATTATAGTATGGTTGCAAATCAAAATCTGTTAAACTTGTATAGGCATAATCTAAATTATTGCTGTTATCATATTTTGCAATATATTGCTTTAACTTAGTATGGAATGGTTTCACTTCATTAAAGAAATCAACCACAATACTTTCTGGTTGCGGTAGATAAACTGGCAACGCATCAAGCCCACGCACACGATGATAAATGTCAATTAAGCTTGTCTTCATTAACCAATCAGTTTGAAGGTGCTGTGTTGCAACTGTATCAATCATTAATTTAATAACTGTTTTGAACTCAGTTCTATATTCGTTTGTTAGTAATAAATTTTGTATAGTTTTAAACACGATAGAAAATTCAAGACTACTATCCGTTGCAAAACCAGTTGCCTCTAGACTACTGCCTTCAAAACCTTGACCACTATCAGCTAAACTATAAAGTTTTGAATTAAACTGAATAGTAGCATTCTGCTGAGCAAGCAGTTCCAATGATGTGTTGCGAACAATAACTATCTTCCAACCATTATTGGTGCTATTCTTAATATAAATTATATCATTAACATTTAAACTTAAATTTCTAAGTTCTGCTTCTGAATTAATAATATGTGTAATTGGATTATCAGAACTATAATCAGCACTGTACCAATCAGCATAACTCCAATAATTGTTCACATTATATTTTTGAACTTGATAAATGTTCCATGTTCTTGTATTTGGAAAAGCAACATTTAATTGATATAGACTCCAGCCACTATTATATGTTGTGCTATCAGATAGCACAAGAACAATATCACCTGCTTTATATGTATTTTTATCCAAGTATCCTAATTCTGTTATATTAGCAACTGAATTTTTATACATGTCAGATGTAGGAATAGGATCAAAATTATTAAGTGCATTTACCGCATCACCACGCGTAAAGACCATTGGATATTTTTGACATATTGAATTAATTTCTTCAATATATAATTTTCTTGCAGTATATTGGTCATTGAATAAGCTTTGGCGAGGTCTAATGCTCATGCCATACTTTTGACCAATTGGTAGCATTGGATCAGGAACAATTCTGCCACTACTATCTTGACCTGTTAGACTATCGTTTAGCTTATTAATAAATTCTACAGCAATTCCCAAGTCAGTACCATCATCGAACATTGTCCATTCGCTGTGAGTAAGCTGTGGTTTAGTAATATTTTTATATTCAACTACTAGATTGGTACTGCTAGTTATTAAACTTTGAGCATTATATATAGCAATAGCACTAGAGTTTATTACTGCAGCAAACGGTTCATTACTGACTCTTGGATTTGCAATAGCAGTTTGTATTTCAAATGCACTTGGTCGATTGCTATCGGCACTGACTCTAGTACTATTTCTTACCCAGAAATAATACTTTGTCACTGTTAAACCAGTAGCATTATCTACTATTACCTTTGTACTATAAACATCATTGATAGTATAGAGTGGTTGATTTAATGGATATCTAGTTGCCCAATCTTTAGGCAATAGGTCACTTTCAACCCATTCATATACTGCTACAGTGCTAGCAGGAAATGCTAATCCCCAATTAGTAAAGTTTTCAAGAGTGCTGCCTTGTGAATTATCATAATACTTTATACTATTAGTATCCCACCATAGCTTGCCAACATGTTCTGAACCCCAATTATTCTTTTTATCATATGCAAAAGAAACAGTTGTTGGGACATTGCTATAAACTGCAGGATCATAATTTGTAGTATAGTCAATATAACTTTCTGCATTAATTGGAAGTTGATTATGTATTAAATCTATAACTGGTAAGTCAGCAATTAATTTGCTCTTTACACTATCATAAATGTATATTCTTTCAACTAATCTGCTGTCATACTTTTCATTTTCACTACGAATAGTATTCCAAATAGGACTGCTATTTTTATTATAAAATGCATACAGCGCACCAGTAGGAGTGTTTAAAACATTTGAATGAGGTGATGTAATAAGCACGAAGTTATCGCTAATATCTATACCAGTGGCATATCTATCAAGCGTTGCTGGATTATTACTGTTCAACAGGGTACCGTAAATAAAGCTACCCATATCATTAGCAGTTTCTGTAGCACTTGGTTGATATTCATAAACGTGCGCAGAACCGCTACGATAAACCGTATCTATAAATCTGATTGTGCCAGCATCGATTCTAGTGGTGCCACTATCAAACACTGTTGTTAATTTGGTATTGCTTAGCGTTGCGCCAACAACAAGAGTGTTGCCATTTGGACTTAGTGCTATAGTTTCACCAAAACGTGATGTATCTTGCAGCACTGGAGCAAATAATTTTTGAGAAAACTGCCAGCTAATAATTCCCATAGCATTTAGTGGATCGCCAATTTCATTGCGCAAACGAATCTTATTAAATGCAAGATGACTATCACTGGTAATTTGTACTGCGCCACTAGCCGTTAAGCTTGCAGTTACGCCAGGCACTGCCCAAAGATTGATATCTTTAACACATTGCGCAGCATTGCCACCCGTAAATGTTACTAACCAATCATTGATACGCATCTGCCAACCAGCAGTCATTGACACATTTGTGTTTGTTCCAGTGGCAACACCATATTGTCTAGGCACATTTACCCAACGGAATACCGCACCATTTTGTGTGGTTCCTTGATTCCAACCAGGTGCTCCACTATATACAGCACAATCATTAGATGAAATTTTCACAGTTTGACCAAGATTACTGTTTTTCTGTCCAATATCAGTAGTTGCAATTTTAGTTACAACAAATTGATTTGTCTCAACACTAACAGTTGCATCTGGCGCTGGTATATTTGCCAATACTATTGTATTAGTAGCATAATTCATCGTAGAACTTACTGGATAACCATCTACAGTCACAGAAGGATTTGTAACAACATATGGCGTAGTAATTGTAGTACTATTGGCAAAGGCATTACTTAATGTAAAGCTTGAAGTAAATCCATTTGGTGCAAAGTTTTCAACTGTGCGTTCATAGATATAAACTTTACCTGCGTTAGGATAAGTTGTATCAAGAGTTGCATTACTTGTCAAAGCACCTACAACTAATTGACGACCATCCGCAGTGCAGCTTACACTGCTACCGAATCCACTAGCTTCTGGGTCATCGGTAACAATTTGATTAACTTCTTTAAAATAACTTTGATAAACAATACGCAGCGATGTTTGAGAAGACGGCGCATTATAAAATGTTATTGAATCTTGGTTAGGTGTTTTAATATAATCTAAATCAGGAACTAATAATGATAGATTAGCATAAACAGAAATATCTCTGCTGCCTAAATTTATTCCAGTGGCGGTTGCAGGCAGTGCAAACGTAGTAGAAGAACCATCACCAAATCTATAACTAATATCTTGTGTGATATTTTGATACTTATAAACAAATACACGTTGTGAAACTGGTTCGCCAACAAACATCCAATTTCCATCAGCACTTGTGCAAACTGAACTACCAAATGAACTATTTGGAGTTAATGTTGGATAAATTGTAATAATTTCACCAGGTGATATATTGGCATTATTGGTTAATCCAATTTTATTATATTGCAATCCATATGAAATATTAGCAATCTTTGTGTTTGCAGGAATACCGTTTCCAACAACTGTCATTCCATTAGCGAAGTTTGCTAAACTATAAGATGCCATAGCAATAGCATTGGCAGTATTTTGGATTGGATAAACATTGCTTAACAAAATATAACCATTTGAAGTGGTTCTTGGCGCACTAATAGCATATAGATTATCATAATGAATAATCTGATTTAAAGCAAGGCTTTGACTATTAACAGTTGCAACATACACTGCGCCTTTGTTATTACCAGGCGCACCAATTGTAGCAATATTGTTGTTATTAATATCTACAACATTGCCAAACAACTTATCACGAGAATCTGGTACTAATACGCCTAACTCTTGCCAACTATTGTAAGATGTTTTACCATAAGCAAATACTTTACCTGTGCCACCCTTGGTGCTTGCGCCAACAACTGCAAACCCTTGTGTGTCATTGATTCTAACACTGCTACCAAAATTATCACTTGGTGCGGTGAAAACTGGACTACGAACTTCGTTTAGTTTCCATACATCAATGTTTTGCTTTACTTCATATCCACTAGGTCCATTGTCTATATACACTATTTCGTTAGTTGTCCAACCACGAACAGGTGTAAAATTAGTGAAATCAGATACGTTTGTAAATCGCACATTAACAAGTTTAAACACTAATGCATTTAATTTTCCACTTGCAACAGTAGTATTGCCTACTATCTTTACCTTAAAGGTATTTGCTGTTACTGCACTAATACGATAAAATCCGCTTAAATCGAGCACACCAGTACTGGTGCTTGCAGCAGTTATTTTAGCATTCTTTAGCATAACATAATCATATTGTGAAAAATTATGCGCAGTACTTGTAGTGAATAGTAATTCTGTAGGACTAGATTGACTTACATTTATTACAAAAACATTACCAGGCTGACTTAGACGATAAACTCCCCATTGGTTAGCACCATCTGCAGCAATCCAAATCTTACTGCTTTCACCCATAATTGAGTTAATGCCACTGATATTGTAAATCTTATTAATATCATATACAGTAGCTGTAACTTCTGATGTCTTTACAGGTCCAGCAAAAGGAACAATTTGTTTTTGTGATTCATTTGCAGCAAAAATATTAGTTTTATAATTTTTTGGAGCAATTAATAAATCACTTGGTTTTACAGTGTTGTGTTCGGTAGTGCGAGTATCAGACTCATTAATAAATTCAAAAAGATATTGACTATTAATTGCTGCGGCATTTCCAATAGAAAATTCCAATTTATCAAAATTAGAAGTACCACCATAGTTGCCAAGCTTGATTGCCCACTGCTCACTTATTGTAATATCACTATCGATACGCTTCTGTTGATTGCGCAAGAAAGCATTAAGAACTGCTTGTGTGCCTTTTTGGTTAATCATACCAAGGTAGAATTTATATTGACTTGTTATGTCAAGTCCAAGATCAGTAAAGTATTGACGAGGTTGAAAACCTGTGCTATGCTTACTTAAAATATCTGCTGCACTATTAAGATCAGCAGTATCTGGATTATAGAAATTTGCAAACTGTGCAGCGCCGCTTGCCATGTTTGGAATAAGTTCTTTGCTTAATAGTTTGCCATTAATTTGATACCAATCTGCAGCAACAAACTTGCTAGTACCTGGTATGAAATTTTGTGCTGCATAATATTGATTTTTAAACAATACAATATCACCAGTATAATAATCAGTATAACTTACCCATTGTGGAATATCGCTAACATTTACAAAGAATCCTGGCGCATATAAGCTACCATTCCAGTCATTAGTTTTTACTCCATCAAGACGCAAGCGAAACTGGCGACTACCAACTTGTTCATCATACAGAATATCTGCAAACACTGTTTGGTTATCAAAAATAATACTATGTTCATACTGAATAATAGCAATATCTAATAAATGTATGCCTTTCTGTGCATTTTTAAGTTCAATAGAAAATGAATTATCATCACGATATACACGATAATCTTTGCCTGTTAGCGTAGTATTATCACTGTCTATAACTTTAGTATAATTGTGATCATTGGTAATTTGATCGACCATACCATATGGCGATACAAAATTAATAGTAGTACCAGCAGGTGTTAAACCAATAATAGTATTATCGCCCCATTCTTGCTGATCAAAGAAAAGAAATTCTTTTGCAGCTAGCACCCAATCACTGGTAGTTTTATTGTCTGCTAAAACGCCGTTGAAAATAAAACCTTGACTAGTAAGATATCTGCCATATGATACAAGGAAATCTACTACTTGTTGGCTTGTTGCAAATATGCTGCCATATGGATAGCTAGATACTGAACTTTCGCTATCATTGTATATAACTGCTGATTTACTTCCGACTGTTATTCCATAATTGTTAGGAGTAACACGACTAGGAACAATTAAGAAATATGGACGAGCCTTGTCAAAGCCGCTTACTTGATAACCACCTGTAACTTTTTGAACAATAACTGCACTATAAATTGCACGAGCAACTGGCGCACTCTTTGTTACTTTAATTTGATAGTTTTCTTGTGGGATTAAAACACTTACATTGTTACTTTGCGGACTTACTTGATCAGCAACAATAGTTAGATAACTCTTGTCAGTATAACCACTCATCTTATAAACAAGATTAAAAGTACTGTTATTGGCAATATCAACCCAGTTTTTTTGTGGATCAAGGTTATTATTAATTAATAACTCTCGTAACCAAACATTAATACCTGGTATATACTGACTATCGTTTGTTATACTATAATCGAACGCACGATTGTTACCTTTGACATTGATGATTTGATTTAATTTACTATTATAAACTAAATCACGAGTATTATATTTTAACGCACAATACTCTGCTGGTTTAGCCAAACACCATGCAATTTGTATAGCAAATGGATAACTGCTACTACGACGCCATGCAGTTTCTTGCGGACTTTGGTCGCCTACTCTCCAAGCATTACTTGATGTTGCAGTATCAAAATTTGACACAATGCATTGTAGTGGCGATAGCAAATTACCATGATCATCAACTGGAATTATTTTGCTTAGACCTGGTCTTGCATATCTAAAATTAACATAAGAAGCATTTGGATTACCATTATAAACTAATCCAAGTTCAAGGTCTGACCATAAAACTTTGTTTTCACTACTGTATGGCGCTGGACCATAGCGATTTTCCCACCAACTTGGTGCTTGGACAAACCCAAGCATTTCCCATGGATGGCTATGTGGGCGATCAGTATCAAAGAAATATTGATAAACACCACGCCAGTAACCTGGTATATTTTGCCCAAATACTTTATCTAATCCAGTGCTATAATTGTAGCTAAAAGGATTATTAGAAATAGTATTATTGGTAAAGATATCAATGTTATTTTGACTACTCCAAGTTAGATATGAAGCACTTAATAGTTGTGTCCATTCTGAGAATGAATAATCAGTAATACGGAAAGCACCTGGTGCCACGCTATTAATATCATAATCACTATTATTTTGATAATCAACAAATATGTTATTATAAACACGTTTTTCAAATTCTAATAAAATATTATCACGATAATCACCATAAGCCACAGTAATGCTGCCATCATGTCCAATAATAACATTGGTTGGTGTAACATAGGTATCATCAAGAATAATTTCAGGTTTAAATTTAGGATAGATTCCTAACTTTGTTGGTGTTGCTGGAACACCACAACCTTTAGTGCTGCTGTATTCATATACATTTAAAATATCATTACGAGCAACTGTAAGAGATGGCAGTAAAGTAATTGTATTTTGACTAATTGAATAATCAATACCATATACTAGTAGAGTGCTGTTTAGATAGACTAATACAGCATTATATCCTTTAACCTCTTGATTGTTTAGATTATAAGGTTGTGTTGTATAAGAATTTACTAAGTTATAGTTTCTGTATGTTGTATTTGCTACAGTATATGAATTATATATGTAGTTTGAACCACCAGCAACCATATCGCTGTAATAAAAGTTGCTATTAACGTTTGAATTTTTAGAAAATTCACTTAATACACTATCAAGACATGCTCTATAGTCGGTTGGGTTTGGAAATTGATGATTGTTGATATAATCAAGCAATTGATTTTTAAATACTTGATAGCTGTCACTTGCAAATTGAATTGCTCGTATAGGGTCTACATCATTATTAGCAAACATAAGCGATGCTGGTCGCAAACTAGCACTATGTTGTAATAACTTACCACCAATTTGATTAAAATTAATATCACGAAAGTTATTTGTACCAGCAGGTTCGCCAACCAAATCTAAACTATTGTGACCAATTTCAATTAAGTGATTACGAATCTGTCCAAGAGTAATAGTAGAAAATTCAGTATTTTCACTATTATTTGTAAGATTTCGTGGCATAGTATATGTTTCTTTGTACATTGAACTATTTGCATTAATCTTTACAAATAATCTGTCATCTATCGCCAAATCATTATTAAACACCAATACACTTGTTTTATCATTGGTTTGAAGTGCATAGTTACTAAGTGACTGTAGTACGTTATTAACATAAACAAAAAGGTTATTTTCATAATAACTATGATTGTATTTTACAGCCAAATCAAAATTATTTTTAGTAATTTGGGTGGCATTAAAAGTTTTTGTAATATATTGCTTGCTTTTGTCAGATACTACTTGCCAACCATTAGCAAAACTATAATTTTTCCAACCATTTATTACTGCAGCAAAGCCATAATTTACATTATAAACATGGTCAGTTAAGTTTTGATTGAAGTTGAAAATATCTGTATTATAATAATTTTGAAAAACTATATCGCCAATATTACCAACAGATGAACGAACAATTGGAAATCCTAATACTGTATCACGAGTATTAGTGGATGCACCAATAGAATATCCAAAAAGTTTGCTACCAGCAAAATCACTACTTGGATAAATTGTCTGATCACCAAGACTAAAATTATCTTTATCTATAATGTCAAATAAAGGAAATTGTGGTCTGCTATTACGAATCTGTGCTAATTGCCAATTACTATTATTATAGTAAAAAACATTTCCTTGATTTACTTCTCCTAACATAGCGACAATATTATCGCCGTCATTTACCGTTTGAACAGGAACAAGATGAATTTGATCAACACTGTTAGTGAAATTTAACTGAGTATATTTGTCTAATCCACTAAAAGTTAAAACTGCGCTATTAGTATTGATAGCATTACTACTTAAGAATATAGTAGTAGTGTTGGCAACAGAAACAATACCAGTAACTTTATATACTGTACCAGTGTCCAATGGAGGATTTACAAAATATGGATCAGTTGGTCCAGTTACTGTTTGTCCAACTACAATTCCACCAGCATTAACTGTAGGTAGAGTTATAACATTGCTGCCACTAGTAGTAGTCAGTAATTGAGAATAAGAAGAAATAGGATTGGTTACCGTTAAATCTGCTGTAAGATTATTGCTGATAGTAACTGAATTATTTACTGTGTTGATACCAGTTATTGTTGTATTAGGTGGGATTGCTTTTGATACCCACGGACTTGACAACGGATCAATAAAACTGATAGTTTCTGACGCTACAGTTCCGATTGCTGGCGAACTTATAGTAACAATAGTTCCGCTAAAAGTAACGCTAACACCGCTTGCACTGGCAGTTGCAGTATTGTTAAGCGTAACAGTAGTGCCACTTATTGCAGTTACTATAGTATTTGATGGTATGCCAGCGCCAAAAACCGCCTGTGAAATAGCAATTTGTGTAAATGATACAGAGATACTGCTGCCATTAGCAGTTGCTGGCTGACTCATAGTTATTGTAGTGCCATTTATAGCTGTAACAAATGTGCCAGCAGGTATGCCAGTTCCGAGAACTGTCTGTCCTAATACAATTGAAGTGGCACTTGCAACAGTAATATTATAGTTTGCGGCAACAATAGTAGCAGTAGTAGTAACAAATGCACTGTTGCTTACACTAATGGTATTAGTAGAAATCACAGTAGTTGCTGTGGTTGAAGATGTAGCAAGTGGAGTAATTGAAGTAACAGTAACACCAGTATTAATACTAGTAGCATTTATTGTTTGACCTACTGCTAATCCAATAGAACCTGTCACATTAATATTTGTACTGCCAGCAACAGTTGCTGCAGTAGTAGTTGTAACTTGTTGCCCAAGTGATACTGCTTGACCTATAAACAACTGGCTTGCTAATGTTGGGTAAATGACATTGGTGCCATATGGTGAGTATGCATATACACTACTTTGTGATGGATTTTCACTGAGCGCACGAGGTTGAACGGTTTGCACACGATAGATAGTATTACGAACAACAGGATTTACATCATTAATAAAAAGAATGGTATTGCCGTTTAATAATTGGATGCCATCGCTATTAAATACGCCATTTGTTTGAAGAGCATAACTGTTTTGACCTTCAACTGTTGCAAGTGCATCAGTAGTAACGCTATCAATTAAATCTACACTACCAGCATAATTAGTTCCATAATTATAAAGTTTTAGATTAGGTAAAAATTCTACAATAGGACGTTTTGCTTGTTGGTTACTATCAAATGTCCAAACTTGTCCAGTTTTATCAGCACTGTATTGCAACACATCACGATGGAACCAACGATTATTACGACTCCAACTATTGCCATCCATGCTGGCACGGTTAATAGTAATATAATCTTTTTGTTCTGGACTATTGCTAGTGCCACTAAATCCGCCATCATCAAATGCTGGATCAGTACCAAATAAATCACCTAAGTTTTCATTAATAACTTCAGGTGTAACTAAAGTACTATAATCAATAAGTTGTATGCTTTTTCCTACGCCCTCTACGATATACTCTTTATTGGCATAGGATGTTGGTGTAACATAACCTGTAAAACGAATTTTTAAACCACTGGTAAATTGTATGCCATTTGGACTAGTATATTGGTCACGACCAATAATATCATTTACATTCAATAAACTAACTGGGTCAGGATCAACAAGTTGAATAGTACCATAAATCAATTCATTGTCAGCATCTACATAATAAAGAACATTAAGTGGCGCACTTAGTGTAGGGAAAGGGTGGAATGCACCAAAGCTATCTTTATATACAAAGGTATGTCCATATACATCACCCTGATTGACGAAGCACTTATAACTATTGCCCCATGTAATGCCAATATCTGTTAGCTTAATAGTGCGATCACTTTGAACAGATATTTGGTAGATAGTATTTGATTGTGTAAGATAAATTATTTTTGTATCAAACGCACGAACTCCGTCTAATGCATTGTATTGAATAAAGTTATCATAATTAATGCCTTGTAAATCGTTGTAACTAAAATCAGTTACAACCATGTCAATGTTTTGAATAGAAGGCAGTGTAATTAAATCATCTTGTGCAGTGCTAAGCGGAACAGTGAAAGTGATAGTGCCGTAATCAGCACCATTATTTGTTACGCCTAATACATCTCTGGTGCTGATATTGCTTTGAACATTGCTTACACCACTTGTGCCAATTTCAGTTTGAATCCAAAATTTGTGTCCGCCTTGATTAATATTAAATGTGTAGGTACCACCACGCTTTAGCGTAATTGTTGGATTGTTTTCGTTTGTATAGCCATCTACATTATAACCACTGCGACCGATTGCAGCACTTTGTAATTCGTTCTGGTTATTTGCAGTATAACTGATACGATGGAAATAAAATGTTTCGCTCGTTGGTATGCCAGCAGCAGTCACATCAATAGTATATGGACCTTTTGGTGCCCAATAATATTGTTGAAAATTTGTTAGTTTATCTAAATCAACAAATCCATTATAGCTATAATAACGATTTGAAAAGAGACGTTGATGGTCATTGTTAATGCCACCATCCGCTACGATTTGATTTAAGAAATCAAGATAGTTATATACATTGCTTACTTTATAGGTATTACTATTAATATCTTGTTTTTTAATAACAGTACCTGGTTCAAGCTGATAAAATTGACTGTAGCTATCGTTTTCAGCAATATAATAATCGCTGCTTTGAAACACAGGGCTTTGGTCTTGCTGACCAATATAACCATAAACTTTTTTAAGTGCAGGTTCTTGAATCAAAGGGTCAAGTGTAGTGTTCAAAAATCTTTTATTAGATAAAGTTTGAAACACACTTGGTAGAAAATTACTACTTTTACGCTTAGCCATTATTATATATTACCCTTAATAATTAACACTTGAAAGATTAACACCTGCGGTATTAATACCACTTAACACACCACTTACTACCTGAACATTATCAACTGTAGCAGCACTTAAGAAAATTTCATTAGGCTGACACAAAATTTCATATAGATTACCAAAACTAGTTCCAGTATCTACAGGAACTAACACGACACTACTAATAAAACCACTTAATTGATTGTGCAAATATGCACTTAATTCACTGAAATAAAACGTATCACCAAAGTCCCAATTATCAAGTGAAAAATAACTGTTAATAGCATCGATAACACGACTCTTAATTTCAGTATCACTTAGTGTAGTATTTGGTGTTTTGATAACTTGGAAATTAGCACGTAAGCTAGCTATGGCTTTATTGCCAAATAATAGCTTATAAACGCCAGCATTTAGTATCATTTCGTCACTTAACATTTTATAATTAAACAATCCACTGTAACTACTATTAAGTGTAACACTATCTAAATCTGCTGGTTTTGACACGATACCTGTATTATCAACAACATAATTACGATATGCTTCATCATATGAGCGAGTTAATATATAAGTGTCAATTAAATTTGTTGCGGCTGGGTCTATTCTACGAGTATTTTCAGCATTATGTTGATACTCAAATACTAAGTTTTGTCTGCCAGTGGCAACAAAATACATATCGCTTACATCTACTACTGTTGCAACGCCATTGATATTTTGTATCTGATAAAAAGCTGCATCACTTGTAGCATAAAATAATGTATTAATAGGAAAATTGTTTCGCACATAATTTATAGAAGATTTTGTAGGATAAACTGTACTGATAACACCAGTTGATACACTTGAATAGCGAATAAGGTTATCAATATCAATGTACTTTTTATAAAATACATAATTTGTTCCGCTTACTACTTCTCTAAAAATATAAGGATCAGTTGGCAAGCCAGTAGTTGAACTTGTAGGATATGTCACATATGTACGAGTAGTATCTGTATAACCATCATTCATAACATAATTTTTATAAACGTTTAAATTTACGTCATTGCTTACGCCACTATTCACTGCCAACACACGCACATTATCTTGGACAACACTGTTAGTTGCTGCATCATAAATTTTTATTGGATTAGTATCAATGAAATTTACTTGTGCCGCACTGCCAAAAATATAGTCTAATTGACGATAAGTCACTGTATATTTTAAACCATCAGTATTAAAACGAATCAACCAACTACTATCACTAGCTGTTCCTTGAGTAGTTAAATCAAAAGGTGCAGTAGTATTAACATTGTTTGCTAGAATAATCTGCCAAGGATCGTTTAATGATGGCGTTTTTTTATAATTAAATTGAATAGCAAACTCAGTTTTGTTCAATATGTAACTGACCATAGTGTTGATCGTAGTATATTGTAGCGTTGATGAAAATGGTACATAAACATCAGTTACTAGTGCGCCAGTTGGAATACTTTCGCTAATAGTAACGGCACCAATTTGACGACCAGCAACTAATACAGTAGTTGAACCTGTTCCAGTAATAGTTTGGATACTTGCCCAGATATAAGTTCTATCGCTGCTAAGCTGTGGAGTTCCAGTAATTAATACATTATTTGCATCAAAGTATGTGCCAACGGGCGCAGCAAAACGAATAAGACTACCAATTTGTAGATATTGAAGGTTATTAGTCGTACCACTAGCAATAGATTGTGGTTTTTTAGCAGTATCACCTACAGTAATAAAAAATCCTGTGCTGCTCACTGTATCATCGGTACTACGTGACCAATAAACAGGCGCAAGTGTAGTGAAATCTAATGCCTTCCAATTTTCAAAGTAGAAATGGCGCATAGGATAACCTTGAATAATAGGCAATATCTTATCGTTGATTTCTGTTAAAATATCATTGCGACTATTAAATGTAAAGTCAAAGCTGCTTGTATAACTTGTATTATAAAAAATACCATCACGTGCATAAAGATCAGTTGAAGTATATTTTCCAGTTGGATCAGTAATATCTAAACCACGACTAACGCCGCTGGCAAAACGATTTACACTTTTTACTTTAACAATATCGCTGTAACTAGTGTATGGAAATGTATTATAATCTTCGCCATTAACCATACGATTTTGTGTATAATAAGCCTGTGGTGCTTTTTGTTTAATTTCACTTGTCAAATCACGACGTGATGAATTTGAAACTGTATATTGTAGCGCAGCATTAATAGTTAAAGTTTCTGTACGACCATTTCCACTGATATATGGCACACTAATAGTAATATTGCTCATGTCACTTGGTGAAATACGATAAGTTAAACCATTTGAAACACGATAGTATGCACGATAATTGCCTAATGGAATTTCACTGAAACTTCCGTCACCAAAAATTAAATCAATTTGGTCATTAATACGAGTGCTTACACTGTACAGTGTGCGAATACCACGAGCAACACTATTATAGATAGCATTGCTACCAGCAGTGCTTGCTACTTGAGTCCATTCTGTACCAATAGTGCCATTGGTAATTTCATACATCCATATGTCACTATTATTAATATTGGCAGTGTTAATACTGAAAACACGGTTGGCAACTTTTTCAGTAATACTAAAATCAGTTGAGTTTAGCACTCCTTGCTTAAAGTAGATAAAGAATCCTGTATTATGTGATGCATTGCCACGGCTATCGTTTTGATAAACTATACCAAATTGACCACGGTTACCGGGATTGTACTCAGTAATAGTATTACTTGTTAAAATATTAGCACTAATTGCTTCAAATGGTGTTGATGTACCAGCAACAGTACTATTGAAAGTAAAGATAGGTAGAATAGTATTTGGAATAGCTAAGTTATATTGTTCTGTGCGAATATTGTTAATAACTTTGCTGGCATAAGGTTTGCCAATTTTCTGACTGCTGCTTATTGCTGCATTCATAATTTGTGTAAATTGGCTTGCCCAACTGGCATTATTTGCATCATTCCAATTTACAGTAAGACGGCTCAAGCTAGTGCCATTAACATCTTGAATGTTTTCTGTGGTTGCTACACTCTTAATTTTTAAAAATCCACTAGCTGGACGATTACGATTAGGAACATAGTTTAATTGTTTTACTAGTTTCAGGACGCTATCACGGCGTTCTGCAGTTTCCAAGAAGTTTTCACGAGCATTTAAGTCTGTGCGGAATGCTACACTTTGTGCAGCAAATGCAATAACATCAAGTAACGCAACATATTCACTGCTTTCAATAAAGTCATTGAAATCTTCAGCATAATAGGTTTTGATATAATCAACCATAACCTTGCGTAGTGTTTCAAAATCGTAGCTTTGAAAGTCTGCATTAGAAAAAGTTGTATAAATCTTTTTCCAATCTTCTGCAGCAAAGATATTGGTTTGACGAGTTCCCACAGCCATTAAAAATTACCTCTTATTATTTATTTTGTAAATTAACTGCGACTATTAAAGCACATGCAATTTATTAGTTTGGCTGTTAAACAATACGTTAAGCTGTGCAATTTTACTATCTGTTGCAAATTGTAATTGAAAATTAAGAATCAATCCTAATCCATCAGGTGATTCCTGAACAAGTGTTTGGCTAACAACATTAAATCGTGGATCATATTTTATAATTCTGTCAATATCTTGTTTAATCTCATTTTTTAATGCTGGTGTAAGTGGATCAAACAATCTATTCCAAATAATTGAACCAATATTCGGATTCATTAACTTTTCACCTTTTCGTATTGAAAGATGATTTAACAAATCTTGAACAATGAGATCATTATCACTGATCCCATATGGTCCAAAATCACGATTAACTGAACTATAACCTTTATATAATGCCATTACGTATTTACCTTAACAACTCTTGCCTGCTCCGTTGGTTGCCGCTGTGCCTTGTGGAGTATTTTGTGCGCCACCAGGTGCTGCTGAACCACTACCTGCACTTGGTGCTGGTTTTTCTATTGGCAGATACGAGTTATCCGTTGGTGTTGCTGCAGTATTGTTTGGCTGAGAAGTTACGCTAACTGCTGGATCAGCATAACCACCGCTGAGCGTTCCTTCACCTTGTCTTGGATCAGCAGTAATTTGATTATATGCTGTTGAAGTTTGGTTTAAACCAGGCGATGCGTATGGATGATCTGGATTTAAATATCCTGTTGCTCCATCTGGACTTGTTATATTATTTGTAGGCTGTGGCATTTGATTTTGATAATCAGAAGCAGTTGGCGTGTAATTAATATCACGGCTACTATTGTAATCACTATTAAATGCAGCATCACGCTGATCACCAGTAATACTATTATCTACTGGTGCTTTATAGTCAGTTACATTGCTCAAGTAACTTCCACTGCCACCTTCGGTCTGCGCAAGTGATGCTTGTATAGTTCCACTATCTTCAATTGATTTTATACCACTTGGTGAAAGCGTGTTAAGTGAATCTGTAGTTTGACCTTGAGCATATAGTCCTTTAATAGTACTATCCTGCACACTAATTGAAGCGCCAGTATCATCTTTTCCTACCCAACTATAAGTTCCGCTTGAAGCGTCGTATGTTCGAGTTAATCCACCAACTTGTGCTGGAATATAAGGATTAGATGATATTAATCCACTTGTATTATCGTTTGGTTGCGGATTTGATGGATAGTTTGTTGCATAATATGCATTATTTGCAGCATCTATCTGTGCAGTAGCTGTTCCTGTCGCATCGCCTGGCAATCTATCGCCTGCACTTCCAACAGTTATACTAGTATCTTGTGCTTGCGAACCACTGCCATAGTTGTATTGCGAACGGTCAGTTGGGTTTGAAACAGTTGCAACGTTTGTAGTACTTGTATTATCAGTACCACCGCCTGCAATATCACCTGGATTTGAAGCTGTAGGAATGATATTGCTATTGGATTTTGCAACATCACGAGCAGAAGTACTATCAGCATCGGTTGCATTAAGATCAGTAGGTCTGTTTGGTGGAAGTGGAACATTTTCTTCTGGTATAGTTGTTGGCGAACCTGGTAGCTGAACACCGTTTGCATCATAACCATTTGCAGCACTCTTTGCTACATAGAACTTACTAGCAGCTTCATTACCATTGCCATCATATATGACACGAGGTCCGCATGATTTGCCACTATACTGATCTTGTACGACAATACCATCACGGTTTCCATTAGCATCATAGTGATAATCAAGAAACGCTGCAGTATGACTTGAGCCGCTTACGCCACCACTGCCTGGCGGTGCATAAGCTGGATTACCATTCGCATCAGTATAATTAAACGTAGTAATGATGGTGCCTGGTGCTGGTTTGCTACTAAAAACGTTTGAACCTTGTTGAACACTGCTCATAGTTCCAAAGTTTGGAATATTAGTTTGCGCAAGAGCAGCACATTGACCATTACCAAATACCTGACCATTTAACTGGCTAAACACGCCTGTATTTTGTGAAATAGCAGCGCCGCTTGTACTACTGCTGCCATTAACAACATTATTAACAGCATTGCCTACTGCGCTACCAACATTATAGCTAACAGTTCCAACAACATTGTTAATAACACTGTTTAGAATAGTTGTTCCAATTGTTTGCAACGGACTGCTACCGCCATGTGATATACTAGTATTGGTTGCTGGATTAACAAATCCACTGTATTGATTTGCTCCATTACTATTTTGCCATGGTTGTTTTACAGGCTGTGCTTTTGCAGCAAATGTAGCTGCATCAATTCCAAGGCTAAGCGCACATCCGCCTACTACTTGGTCGTAAGTATAACTGATTCTCTTTTGAATAAAGTTAATCATGGCACTTGCCCAACCTATTCTTGTCGTTGGGTCTTTTAAATTTACAAAATCTGTTGGGTTAATGCCAATATTATTTTGAATGAATCGTGCAAGTGATATAACATTATTATCAGTTTTAAGTTTAGCTTGTAGGTATTTTGAACACAAATCTAAGCTTGTTAAACTTACTGATGGTGTGCTATAATAACTGTCAAACAATGTCATTAGTGCAGCAATGCCATTTTCAGGTTTGGTATATACTGCAAGATGATTAGCAAAACCAATAGCAAATTTATCAGTTGGGTCATATTGTAAATTACCAGGGTTGTTTTGTGATTCACCTACACTGTATTGAGTATTAGTATTACTCGGACTGCCTGCATTGTTTGGTTCAAAACTTGCACCAGTGCCATAAGTTATATTTTGTATAATATTTTGAACAGCATAACTGAGTCCAGTTGAAATATACCCAGCAGGTGAATAGCTACCATACATTGAACTTTGTCCGCCAAAGCTTCCTTGCGGACCATTATTATAAACAGTTGGCGGAATATTATTAGTCATTGGACCATAAGATTGTTGAACTTTTCCACTACCATAATTTGATGTTGCGCCATACTTGCCAGCAGCGCCAGCAGGTTGATTTTGTTTTGCTCCATAGGTTGGCTGTGCTTGTGGATTAGCAACACTCTGATGACCTGTCCATGCTTCTTTAGTTGGCATGCTGCTGGGTGCTTGTGCGCCGCTTGCTTCTGTTGCTTTTGTAGCATCAGCAGTATTAATAGTATGACATGCGCCCTTAAGGTCAATGTGACCATCTGCTTTTATTTGAATACAACTGTCGCCTGTAAGATAAGTGTTCATGCCTTTTAAATGTAAAGACATTTTACCTGTCATCTTAGTGCTTCCGCTACCAAGAATATTAATATCTTTTGCTTCAATGTTTAAACCAGCATCACTTTTGATATCTACTGTGCCGCCATGAAGTTTAAGCGAACCTTTTGTTTCAAGATTTATTTCACTTTGCGCAAATACATTTACTTTACTACCGCTATAAACATTAATATCACCTTGAGAGTTAATTTCAACCCAAGATGTGCCTTTACTATTAATAAGATAGATAAAATCTTTGGTGTCATTCATCATAATCATATGACCGCCAGCACTACGCAAGCGCACCATTTGATTTTTGCCTTTACTATCACCATCGTCCATTATGAACGTATGCCCACCTTTACGTCCTTTTACACCAAAACTATCGTATGGAGCATTTAATGGGTCACTGAAAACTTGTGGATCGTTTGGATCAATTGGCTGACCTGGCGTACTAATACCAAACACTGCACTTGGCGTTTCACGAAATGCACTGCTAGTACCAGGACCACGGTCAGGGTCTTGAAGCAATCCTTGCGTTTCCCATATCTTTTCTTGAATACTATGTGATTTCTTCTGTAGCGTAGTAAATTGTGCCAACTGATTGCCTGGCGTTTCATCAGCATAATAATCGACAACAGGATTAGGTGAAGAACCATCTACTGGCGCACTTATGCCAGGTACCATATGCATATTAGGCCATTCAGGAATACAAGCAAACCAATAACCACGAGCAGGATCGCCATTAACAAATGTACATAGTACTTTAATACCAATGTCAGGTGGAACAAACCACATTCCATAAGAATGCGGAGCGCCTTCGTATCCACTGCTATCTTGATGATTTGTTACGCCATAGAAAGGTGTGCTATAATTTACAGTACGCCATGCATTATCATCATTTGGATTGCCACCTAGTTCAGGAATCCAAACTTGTAATCGCCCACTGCGTAGTGGATCAGTGTTTGCTTTTACGATACCAACAAATGGACCGCCGTTGATGCGAACGCCGTCTGCTTGTTCATGCGCACTCCATTTAGGAGTTTTTCTAAATTGTGTTGATCCTAAATCATTAATACTTGGCATTGTTATTCCTCTTTTTATGCACCGAATGCATATCCCGTGCCTACTATTCCAGAATCTTCCTCTGATGGCGAACCAAATGGTGCAGTTGAACCACCCACAGGCGGTGGCGGCGGATTAACAGCAATTGTTTTATTTTTTGCTGCTTCTGCTGGCGGGTTTTCACTTACGCCTCTCGTGGCTGAATTAACTGTTTGGTTGCCTACTGTTTCACTTCTACTTGCACCAGCAGTCGGCGGCTCTTGTGTTGGCACACGAACATTATCTAATTTCTGTGTAAATTTACCACCACTAAAATTACTAATTACTCGCACTACTTGATATGTGCCACTGAATTGACTGTATGCACCATCTATTTGAAATAAACCTGTTGTATCATTATAATCATTAGTTGGTGTTTGAAAGAAGAAATTAAAGTATGCAGGTTTTAAAAAATTAACACTGCCACTACTTAAAATTGGATCAAAACCTCCAATAAGCGGACCATACAGCATAGTGTCTTGCGCAAGCCAATCAGGATCGCCAACTATTTCAATATTAAGTCTAATCATATCACCGCTAGTATCAAAGTTACGTTCCATAACATTTTGAATAGCAATTGTTGCTTCATCTAATCCCGTTGGCGCACTGTTTTGACGGTTAGCAATGCCATTTACATAATGCTTGCGACGTTTGAAAAAACGTTGATCTTGCGAACTGTCATATTGTGCCGACTGCCCAGAAGAAGCTGTTATTTGCTGGGAACCAGGCGTGTCTTTGGTAAGTTGAGCATGAGAGGATAAACCATTAATAATTTCATAAAATGCCATTTGAAAATCAATATCGACACTTAACACATCTTTGTTATTACCACTGTAAAGATAATCATAACTTTTTACTATTTCACTTGGACTTACTGCAGCTTGACCAAAGTTTTGACTATCTTGTCCTTTAAGATCATACGGTGTTACATAATATGCTATATCCATTGCCCAAAAATTGCGACTTGTATCCCATTCTCTATATTTTACAACAGGATTTGTTTTCCATAAACTTAACGGTGTATTGCTTTTATCACCTGGTTTATATTGGTCTAGCATATAACTACTGACTGTAATCACACTACTAATAAAATCAGTAATTTTTGTGCCTGCTTGTGCATTAAATTTACCATTCTTCAATTCAAGTGGAAGCGCACCAGTTTTTCCATCAAGTGCATTTTGTAAATTTTTTGGATCAGTCGAACCTGTTGATTGAGTTGAAAATTTGTTAGGGTCAAAAATTTTAGCATTGTTTATTTTATCGTCAAATACAAATTTATAATTATTAGGCAATAGCTGTCCTGAATTATCTTTAAGACATTTGTCCGCTTCGTTTTTATTCAATGCATCAGCCAAACCTTTAATAACCGTTGTATTTGTGCCTATTGGTCCGTTTTCTGTTATTGTTGTTCTAATTTCTTGGTCTGCACTGTTTGGTCGTAATTTATTGGTAGTGGTATTATAACTTGCAGATTCACTTTGAAATAACTCAGTAATTGTTGCGCCTTGAATTTCAACATGAAAAGGTATTTGATTATCTAGTACTGTACTTGCCATACTATTAGTTGGAATAACGTCACAACTATAAATTGCGCCGCTACTTGTTATTTTAAATTTCATATTTAAAAAAGTAAATGGAATATATTTGGTAGTATTATCAATTGATTTAGGCTGTCCTAAATCATCATACCCTAAAAATTCAATCTTCATTACATAAAAACTAGCATCCCAACTTGCACCAGGATTTAATTGAAGTGCTAATTGCTGTAACTGTCCTAAAAATTTAACAGTATATGGTTCAATAATATCAAATTTAATACGAATAACATCTGTTCCACGAGTTTTTTGATCGTTGCTAACAATTGTTTCTATTTCAACATTATCAATCGTTAGGTCATTTGGAAAGAAATTACGACTTGCCGTATTACCACCATAACCACCATCACTGAGCACAAAATAACTGCCCGCAAGTATTGCTTCTTCATTACCAGGAGCGATAGTGCCATCATACATTTGGTTAATAGTTGTATAAGGAACGCCGTAAATTGAAATTTTATATGTCCAATTTACATAACTGTGTAATTTATTATCTGGCGCATTAATTATATTTGTTGTACCATTATTGCCAGCACTGCTTGCTGAATCGCTTCCACCACTCGCAATTCCGCTTGACAAAGTAGCCGCAGTACTTGACATCACGTCTTCACCAGGTTTTATCTTGCTTCCTGTGCCAATATTTGAATTAGTTTGGTCACTAAATTTTATTGTATTGGTTACACTTGGTGTTGCAGCGGATGTGCTATCTTCAGTAACGCCATTGGTTGCTGCATTAATAGTTTGATTAGGAACAAGAGTTACGCCATTTGTTTGATTTACAGTTGCAGTTTGTGCTGCTTGAACTGCGTTGGCATTATCTACTATCTGTTGTTGTGTAAGTGGTAATGGTGTGCCGTTGCCGCTGCTAGTAGCAGTATTTGTTGTATTGCCTGCAACTATTGCTTGTTGTTGTGCAATAACATTTGCTTGTTCGATTGCTTGTTGCTGTGAAGCTGCAGCGGCGGTTGCAGCGGTTACTGACGTTGTTGCTTGTTCATTGGCAACTTGTGCGCCATATGATTGAGCAAGTGCTGAATCAAACGCAGTACCTTGATTTGTGTTTGGTGAAGCATTTAGTGCATCTGCATATTGCTGTGCGGTTATATTTGTGCGAGGGATGCTTGATTGTTGTCCTGTACCAAAACCAGTATTATTGCTTACAACGGTGTATGGACCAAGGTCTTCGGGTAGGGCAAATGTAATATCAAAAGAATCAGGTGGCTGACCATTTGGAACCGCTAATTCAAGAGCAGGATAGTTTCCACTATTAAGAATATCATATGCTTTTTGTGAGTATTGCGTACCAAGTAATGGATTACCTGTTGCAAGTTGTTGCTTATACCATGTTTGTAATTGGTTGCTAGCCGCACTAAGTTGCTCGGTTTTTGATAAGGTAGTTGGCATATTACGTTCCTAACGCAGTCTGCAGCGTACCTTTTTTAGGCAAATAAATTAGTGTGCCAGTTGTAAAATCCCATAGTGGATCAATTAATGTATTTGGATTTCGAGCAGCAAACACCCACCAAAGACGGCTATCGCCATATAAATCATTAGCAAATAAATCTGGTCTCAAATCATAATTAGCAGGAATTGGTGTTAAAATATCATCTACTAACTTAGGAATTACACGATAATTAAGCAAATCAAGAAATTTGCCATTTTCAAAAAATGGTGTATTATAATATGGACTAGCTTGACCATAGGAAGTTGGAGTCGTTACCATTAAATCCATCCTCCGCTTCCGCCACTACCGCTAGATGTGCTGGTTAATAGCGAACCTTGACTAAAATCAACAACGCTAAATTCATTACTAATCTTATTACGACTGTATGTAGGCAACATACTAAGATTTACAGTTAAAGTAGTGGGAACCTTTTGCTTTTCACCCAATACGGTACAACTGATATAATCAACATCGTTAGGCAGACTATAATCAAAACCAGTAATTACAACAGGAATATGATCGAATGTCCATTTACCGTATCCATCAAGATACAAAACAGGCGGTGGTGTGCCAGCTAATTGATCGTTGCCATAAAACATCTTTGTTACGCTGCGGAAAAAATGCAACATAGCAACCATGTATTCTGCTTCTGCAGGATAATTTGCAGTGAACATTCCTACAATAGAGATATTATCAACACTGCTATGTTGATATTGTGGCGTTACATAGTTAGTATGTACAAGAGTTTGTGCATCATAGCTTGCTTTATGTCCTACAGAAATAGTAGGCGTATATGGAAACAATACACCACCAAAATCAGATAAAGGTCCAAATACATCACTTTGTCCAATAAAAATACCGCTTTGGTCTGTAATAATAACACGATCTTCACTATCATCTTGAAATGCTACATTGCTGCCAGCAGAACTTGGTTGTAGTAACTGTGCGCTAGTAGCCCCATAAGCAATTCCACTGCCATATAAACGACCATTACTTGGATTATTACCATTACCAGTTAATCCACTGATTAATCCACTAACACCGGCAGTAATCGCAGTATTGACAAGCTGTGTTTTTAAACTTTGTGTGCCATAGTTTGATAGGTTATTAATTCCATAATTTGCATAGGCTTGAGCAGGCAAACTATAACCAATTGTACCAGGCACAGGATTATTTGGGTTATATCCACTATATCTTGCATCATTGGATATATTGTTATATCCATAACCAATTGGCGTACCCTGACCTGGGTTATAAAAATTTGTAGTTACTTGATTAGTAACTGGAGTTCTAGCATAATACTGACTCGGCTGATAAGTAAAATTAACCATAATTACCCTAATAAAAATATTTATTAAATAATAATATTAGTATATAATACATTCATGACAACAGCAAAACGCACACCATACCTTACAAACAAAGAACTACTAAAAGAAATTCATCGCAGTAAAAACAATTATTGCAGTTACTTAACCGCGGAAGATCATGTCTATGATATTATCCTCCCAAGTTTAAGTAAAATTAACCAACGGACCATTGCAGAAGCAAAACGTGCAAGGGCAGATAGGTTAGCTAAAGCAGCATGGGAAGCAATGACTGCAAGCGGTGTAAAATCTAAATTAGATGATCACGCCGTAGATTGGCATAAGATTCCAAAAACCGAAGTAGTTTTTAGAATTACTACATGGGATCATATTCCACTTGCGCCAGGTCGTAAAAAATCACCAAAAAGTAGCGCAGACCATCATGTTAAAGTAAATTTTCCACCATTCCAACATTATCGCTATGATGAGGATGATAATCTTATCTGTTGCGGCAAGTCACATTGGGAAGGCGGCATCGCCAATGGATGGTTTAACAAAGACCATGGCAAGATGACTCCTATGTTGGCTCGTATGTTTATTAAACTATGCGAACGCTATGGCTCTAAGGGTAACTGGCGTGGTTATACATACAATGATGAGATGCGTTCTCAGGCATTGCTACAGTTATCACAGGTAGGGCTACAATTTGATGAAAGCAAATCTAATAATCCTTTTGCTTATTACACTGCTACTATCACCAATAGTTTTACTAGAGTTCTTAACGTTGAGAAGAGGAACCAACACCTTCGTGACGACATTCTCGAAGCAAATGGATTAAATCCTTCTTACACTCGCCAAACAGACAATGCTCTTAAAGGCGGAGACTTTAGTGGTGGCGGTGGTTCAGAATAATACTTGACAATTATTTTTTATTATAGTATAGTAAGAACATGTCCAACTTATTCAGCAAAGCAGCTATATTCACCGACCTTCATTTAGGTTATAAGAGCAACTCCGCACAGTTTCTCGCAGACTGCGAGAACTATATGACATGGTTTATTGACCTTGTTAAGAAAGAAGAATGCGATACAGTTCTCTTTCTTGGTGATTTTCATGATACCCGCAACTCCCTCAACATCAATACTATGGAAGTGAGCCTACGGTCACTTGAGCGGTTAAATGACCTTGGGTTGCGTGTTATCTTTATTCCAGGTAACCATGACCTATACCACAAAGATCGTCGCACCATTACCTCTGTGCGTTATATTCAGAAGTTTAAGAACATTGAACTGATTGAGAATCAACACACCGAAGGCGATGTAACCTTTGTTCCTTGGCTTATTGGTGAAGAATACAAGAGTATGCGCAAAATCAAGTCAAAGTATGTCATGGGACACTTTGAATTGCCTAGTTTTCTTATGAACGCTAAGGTAGAAATGCCAGATCATGGCGGTCTTAAGGCAGATGATCTTGGCGGTGTAGATACTGTATTCACTGGACATTTTCATAAAAGACAAATAAAAAACAATGTCCATTATATCGGAAACGCCTTTCCGCACAATTATGCGGATGCGTGGGATGACGAGCGTGGCGCAGTGATATTAAAATGGGGCGAAGAACCTCAATATCACAATTGGACAGCGGCACCTCGTTATCGCACGTTGAATCTGATTCAAATGTTAGAAGCGCCTGAACAACACTTGGATGACCGTACCTATGCTCGTGTGCAGTTAGATGTTTCTATTTCATACGAAGAAGCAACTTTTCTTAAAGAAGAAATGCAAAAAACATATGGTGTTCGTGAATTAAGTCTTATTCAACATCGTGGCGAAGTGCTAACTGAAAATGCCATTGGTGATACTGCTTTTGAAAGCGTAGATCAAATTGTGTTAAGTCAAATCAGCAACCTTGATACACAACATTATGATACAAGTTTGCTTATGGAAATTTACAATTCACTATGATATATGATGAAAATCATGATTTAACATTTTTATCTAAAGAATATATTAAAATTTTTCACACGAGTGAAAATTTTAAAAAAATAATTAATGATAAAATTGTCGTAGATATGGGTAGTGGATATGGCGAACTTGTTCCATTTATTTCGTTTTTTTCTCCAAAAAATATTATAAGTGTTGAACCATCTACCACGATGTTAGATATTCAAAAAGATTTCTTATCAAATAAATTTACATACTTAAAGAAAAAACAAATAGAAAACATTACATTTCATAACGAAACTGTAGAAGAATTTCGCAAAAACAATATTAATTTTGACACGATTGGATTTTTTGATTCATTATATTTAATAAATGAATTTTTTACGGAAGAAGAACAACGAAGTACAGTAGAATACAATAAACAATTGTTAAATTATATGGGACGGAAAAAATATTATAATTGAACATAGTATTCATTATGGAAAGATTGAAGGTATTCGTGACCCTAGTCATCACGATTATATTGACTTCTTGAAGCAGATGGGTTATAAAAATATAGTGATTGAATTTTTTAATTTTTCAAACAACAACAGATTTGTAATTTTTGCTTCTCCAACATAAGACGGAAAATATGCTAAAGATCAATAATTTAACAGTAAAGAATTTCATGAGCGTGGGCAATGCGACCCAAGCCGTGAATTTTGACCGTAGTGACCTAACTTTGGTGTTAGGTGAAAATTTAGATTTAGGAGGTGATGACACTGGTGCTAGAAATGGCACGGGTAAAACCACAATCATCAACGCCCTAAGTTATGGTCTCTACGGTCAAGCCCTTACAAACATCAAGAAAGATAACCTAATCAACAAGACCAATGGCAAGAACATGGTCGTGACTGTTGATTTTGAAGTTAGTGGTCGGCATTACCGCATTGAACGTGGTCGTAAGCCAAATATCACCAAGTTATATATTGATGGTACTGAACAAAACGATTATACCGATGATAGTCAAGGCGATAGTCGTGAGACCCAAGGTGATATTGAACGCCTGTTAGGTATGAGTATTGACATGTTCCGTCATGTTGTTGCACTCAATACCTATACAGAACCATTCTTGAGCATGAGAGCCAATGACCAGCGTCAGATTATTGAACAGTTGCTAGGTATTACTATCTTAAGTGAAAAAGCTGATGGGCTTAAGAATCAAATCAAAACAACTAAAGATATGATTGGCGAAGAAAAAATTCGTATCAAGGCAGTTCAAGATGCAAATGTTCGTATTGCTGAGCAAATTGAAAACTTAAAGAAGCGTCAGCATCTTTGGCGATCAAAGCATGAAGAAGATATTAATAAGATTGAAAAAAATCTTATCTCTCTAAGTAAAATTGATATTGATGCGGAAATTGATAATCATCGTCTTCGTGAAAGATTTCTTGCTAATAAACGGCTTGAAGATCAGTTAAAGAGCATCCAAGTTCGTCAAAGTTTGTGGGAGCAAAAGCAACTTGATGATTGTGATGCAATTAAACTCAACATTGCAAATCTTTCAAGCATTAATATTGATGCAGAAATTGCCATTCATCGTGATATTGCGGATTATGATGCCAAAGTAAAGCGCCGTGATGAGGCAAAACGATGGATTGCATCTATCGATGCTGCCAATGTTAAAGAAGAAAAAACGCAAGCTAAGTTAAAGAAAGAGATTGAAGACCTTAAAAACCATAAGTGTTATGCTTGTGGGTCAGAACTTCATGATGATAATCAGGCAGATATTCTTGCAGCAAAAGAAAGTGCATTGCGCGAAAGCGTAATACAATTGCTTGCTAACCATACACAGAAAAGTGAGCATCTTGAAACTATTGAGTTAATTGGTGAATTAACGCCACCACCAAAACCATATTACAAAACGCTTGAAGAAGCACTAAACCATCGCAATACTCTTGAAAATATGAATATTGCTCTTGAAAGCCGTATGCTTGAAAAGAGTCCGTTTAGTGAGCAAATACTTGAACTTGCTACTGAATTGGGTGATAGAGAATATATTTTTGAAAATCAGATTGGTTCTCTGCACTATGACACCATTGAAGATGCGTTAAACCATCGCAATAGCCTTGAGCAATTAGCAACCGCATTACAAAACAAAACAGAAGAAAATGATCCATATGCTGAACAAATTATAGAAATGGAACAAAATGCGCTACAGGAAGTAACATGGGACACTATTAATGATCTCACATCGATGCAAGAACATCAAGAGTTCTTGTTAAAGATGCTAACAAGTAAGGATAGTTTTGTACGTAAGCGCATTATTGACCAAAATCTAGCGTATCTTAATAGTCGCCTTGGTTCTTATCTTGGTGCCATTGGTTTGCCGCATGAGGTTAAGTTTCAAAATGATCTTAGCGTAGAGATTACTGAACTTGGTCGTGACCTTGACTTTGATAATCTTTCACGTGGTGAGCGTAATCGTCTTATTCTTTCCCTATCATGGGCTTTCCGTGATGTGTGGGAGAACCTATATCAACATATCAATCTGCTCTTTATTGATGAATTGATTGATAGCGGCATGGATACAAGTGGTGTCGAGAATGCACTTGGTATTCTTAAGCGTATGGGACGTGAGCGTGGCAAAAGTATCTTCCTTGTATCTCACAAGGATGAATTGAGTAGTCGTGTAAATAATATCCTTACCGTAACTAAAGAAAATGGTTTTACAAGTTACGGTGATGATGTGGAAACCGTATGAACTTTGATATATCATCGGTAAAAATATTGCATTTAGAACCAACAAGCCGCTGCAATGCGGCTTGTCCTATGTGTGCGAGGTTTTTAGATGATGGTATAACACTCAATCCAAAATTACAATTAAGTGATTTAACTTTAGAAAAATTAACATCTGTATTAGATCAAACGTTTATTAAACAATTAGATAAAATGTTTATGTGCGGCGTATATGGCGATCCAGCAGCTAGTACGCATGCTTTACAAATATATGATTGGTTTCGTTATGTAAATCCACAAATTACACTGGGAATGAATACCAATGGAAGTTTGCGCAATCCAAATTGGTGGGCAATCCTTGGTAGCAGATTAAACAAAATTACTGACTACTGTGTTTTTAGTATAGATGGACTGCAAGATACTAATCATATCTACCGACGCAATACTAATTGGGACAAAATTATTAAAAATGTAGAAAGTTTCATTGCTGCTGGCGGACGTGCGCATTGGGATATGTTGGTTTTTAAACACAATGAACACCAAGTTGATGAATGTATGCAACTAGCAAAAGATATGGGATTTGTAGCATTTAGAGCAAAGGTTAGCAAAAGATTTATAAACAGACCTATTACAGGATTAGAACCACCAGAAATTTATTCTCCTAAGCCATCATATGGTAATGTTAGCTGCCAAGCACTTAATGAACACAGTGTATATATGAATTATCTTGGTAATTTACAACCATGTTGTTTTCTTGGCAACCAATCATATGGCATAGAAGATTTTAATAATATTATTAATAATTGGACAGATACGTGCATTGAAACATGCAGTGTTGTAAAAAATGTAAGCAATTTTGGTGCGCAATGGTATCGTGAGATTTATTTTTAATGTTAAATCGAAACCTATGGATGATATGGCCAACTGGTTATTATGGCAGTTATATTCACTGGTTGATAAGTCGTGCTGAACAAGATTTAAGCAAAAATACGATTGATAATCCATTTTTTAACAATGGTAGCGCACACGCTCACATAAAAAACCCACCGCACCAAACTATTGAATTTCAAATTCAAGCAATGTTACGCAATCGTTATCCTACGGGAACAATATATCCTATAGGCATACGCAGCAATGTCAGTTATAATTCTGATAACCATAATTGGATGAAAAGTTTTGAAAATACGTTTTTTTGGATTATGCGTATTGAAAATGAACCTGTTATTATTAATTTATACAATGGCGGCAATGATTATCATACTAAACTAGCAGCAATAAATGTATATCATAAAGAACATTGGATTATAGAAACTGTTCCAGATAGCAATGGGTATTATCCATTTAAAGATAATGATAAGCTATTTGCAAGAAATTACTTGGTTGAAAATTGGAAACACATATATCCATGGCATAATGAACAGCTTTCGACAAATACTGTAGATTTATATCGTGAAGCAATGAACAAAAGTTTGCAATTGCGACATGAAAAAGAAGGTTGGGAATATAATAAAGAAGATAATTGGATACATGCAAGTGGAAAATATCTTTATAATATAGAGATTGCTACGGTTTTGCAACCAAATTTTATTGATATACTTGCAGATATAATGTCGCATTGTGCTATTGGTAACTTTGATTGGGATGCAGTTCGGCATATTCATGATGAATTTATTAATAAACAACATCCATTTGTTAGTATTGCAAATAATTTATATACACAATGTAAAAATTTAGTGTATAATCCAATATTAGATAATAATATATTATATGCAGCACTTGCCATCGACACACTCAAAGAAGAATATGAGTTACCTGAATCATGGCACTTGCTTACTTTAAAAGAAATAATTGAGAGTTTGAATGACAAGTAAAAGTAAGAATAAAGGCAATAGTTGGGAGCGAGATGTTGCTAAACACCTAACAACGTTGTATGGTGAAACATTTATTCGTGCGCCAGGTTCGGGTGCCTATGTAGGTGGAACCAACAATAAACGCAAGCAATTCTTACATGAAGGACAGATTCGCTCGTTTAAAGGTGATATTATACCTGGTCAAAGTTTCCCTAAGTTTAACTGTGAATGTAAAAGTTATGCAGATTTTCCCTTTCATCAACTGTTTAGTGGTAGTTGTAAGCAACTCGATGTATGGTTAGACCAGTTAATGGATGCCAGTGATGATGGTGATTTTAATATCTTAATCATGAAATTTAACCGAAAAGGCAAGTTTGTAGCAGTACAATTTGACCAATACTATGATCATCCGCTTTTTGTAGAATATCATATGCTATACCAATATCGTGATATTCGTTGGGCTATTATGGATTATGATCGTTTTTGGACGATGAATAAAGATTTTGTGAGTATTGCCTGTGCGTAAAGCATTAATTATTGGTGGAACGACTGGTATTGGGGCAGCAATTGGTGAGTTGTTGCATGATAATAATATACTTGTAACCACTGTTGGTAGGCAAGAATTTGATGTTTGTAGTATAGATTATTATACACAGTTGCATGATTATGATTATCTTGTTTTAAGTTGTGGCATTGACCCACGTGGTAATGTGCCACATTTACAGCAAAATTGGTCAGATATTGAAATTACACTACAAACTAATTTGATTGGTCAAATGAAATTTACTCACAGCTATCTTAATCAACGCAAAAATAAGTGGAGTAAGGTTGTTTTTATTGGCAGTGCGCATAATGGCGACCACATTTTGCACAATCGTCTTGCCTATGGACTATCACGATTTGCACAACGTGCTTATATAAATGCTCTTCGGCATGAAATAAATGATACAAATCATGGCATATTGCTTGTGCGAGTAGGCAAATCACGAACAAATATATTAAAAAACAGATTACTTGATAGTTGGACACAAGAAAAAGATGATGAATATTATAGTGATTTGCATCTATCAATGGATGATATCAAACAAAGACTTTCACTTGCATTATTTGATGAACAACATTATACACAAGAAATTATATTAGCTACAAAACCAATATAAATACCCACGGAGTAAGGCCGCAAGACCTCGGAATCCCACCTGACGCCTAGAGTATTGTACTCTTTTACTAGCGTGACACGCCTAGAACGCCAGCCGTAGCATTAAAAATGCAAACTCCTTCTTAATAAAATTGCTATTTTAGTTTAACTCTGTTATGTTAAAGAGAAGGAGAAAACATGTTTAACAGAACCATTACCACTATTGCACTAATTGCTGCTCTCGTTACTGCAGCACATGCTGAAACTGAAGTTCGTGTAAATCGTATGCTGAAATATGCCAGCAGCGAACCACTTCTATATAAAATTGCTGAACTACTTCCGCAATATGCTGCTAAAGAAGGCATCAAAGATGTCAAGATATCATATGTAGATATCTTAGAAAGTACTAAAGCAAACGAAGCCTTGTTATTGGGGCAAATTGATATTATCTTTGGCGGTGTCAATAGTTTCGGCATCCTATTTGATAAAGACCCATCTAAAGTTAAGTTACTTGCTGGCGCAGAAGAATATGATCAGTGGTTAGTATGTGGCAATCCTAAGATTAAATCATTAAAGGATATCACACCATCTACTAAGATTGCCATGAAAGGTATGAATAGTGGCGAACAAATGCAACTACGTCAATATACTGCCGATAAGTTTGGCGATAAAGAATATGGCAAATTTGATAGTAATATTGTTGTAATGCCTCGTGATATAGCAGTTGCACAGATTACTAAGCAAAATCCTGAGATTGATTGTGGCATCGTAGGCGTTCCGTGGCAAAACATTGCTGTTAGCAAAGGCGCACATATCGTAGCACATAATGACAATCCTACAAAAACTGTTGGCGTATTGAATGTTGTATATGCTACATCAAAATGGTTGGATAACAATCCTAAACTTGCTCGTGCTTGGGTAGCTGCTCAAAAGGCTGCTATTGAAGAATTTGAAAAGAATCCACGTCCAATGCTTATTAACTATATGACAAAGGATGAAGTAAATGATCCTACGTTAAGTGAATTAATTGAACAGAAAAAACAAAATGTTGATGTTTATCAATATAAGCCAACCAGCGGCTTAAAGTATATGGATTTCATGTATCGTGTCGGCATTTTAAATGGTGCTGGCAAAGATAAGAAGCATAGTGACATGGTTTGGGACGAAAAGTTAGTCAAGTGATTAACCTTAGTAACCATACAGTTACAGTTTGTGATACCATTCCACTGTTTGCACCGATAGATTTGTCGGTGCAGACAGGGGAAATTGCTGTTATTATGGGAGCAAGTGGAGTAGGCAAGACTAGCTTGCTTGCTTCCATTGCAACCCGAACGGATGTTATATTCAAGAATCAATTTCGTGTTTTTCAAGAAAGTCATCAATTGTTTCCATGGATGACTGTTCGAAAAAATTTAGAATTAGTTTGCCAAAAACCATATATTGATTTGGTAAAGCGATGGAATCTAGAACAATATCTAGATCATAGCCCAACAAATTTAAGTGGCGGTCAGCGCCAACGATTCACGTTAATTCGTGGTTTATGCAGTGGATTGCGCACATTGTTATGCGACGAGCCTCTAAGCGCCTTAGATGGTCTTACAGGGGCAACTGTTGCAAAAGATTTCCGTGAGATTGTTCATGAAGAAAATTTAACCGTAGTATGGGTTACACACAATGTAACCGAAGCAAGAATTGTCGGTGACAGCATATATTTGCTCAGTAAAAATGGTCTCAAAAATATAACCGAAGAGGATGATTTAATTGTTTCGATCCTTTCTTTATAATATTTTAGCCCTTTCACTTATATTAGTAGGATGGCATATTTTATATCTTGTTGTTCAAGAACCACTTATATTTCCAGATAGCACAAGTATATTATCTGCACTGTATGATCTTATATGGACAGCTAAATTTTGGTTTAGTTTCTATTATACTATGCGAACACTGTTGTTAAGTTATATTATTGGCATGTTTATAACCATTGTTATTATATTACTTTGTATAAAATATAGTTGGTTAAAAGCGTTATTTGAACGTTATTGTGCATATTTCAATCCACTGCCAAGTTTCGTGCTGGTACCCTTTATGAGCCTGTTTATGGGGCTAGGTGCGGCGGTTGTGTATAGTATCATCATATGGAATATAGTATGGCAAAGTGGGTTACAGGTACTCAGAGCCATTGAAACGGTAAATGAACAATGGGGCAAGCATGTGCAAAATCTGCAATGGAGCGGCACAAAGGCACTTACTAAAGTTTATATACCTGCTGCTATTAGTAATCTAATAGGTATCGCAAGTACAAGTTGGGCAAATAGTTGGCGAATATTGATTAGTTTAGAAGTAGTATTTGGTAGCATTGGCGGTTATTTTGGATTAGGTTCATATATTATTGATGTTAAAAGTAAATTGGACATTGACCAAATGTATGCTATTCTATTTGTTATTGCATTAACAGGCGTTATTATTAATGGTTTATTGAATAATTTAAAGAAGAAATATAGTTATTAAAGGAATTACTATGACTTGGTTTTATAAAATTTTAGAAGATTTGCCGCATGTTCCGCAACATTTGATTGAACGTGCTTATGAGCAGATGGATACAGAATTAGAACAAATGCCGCAAGGCGAACAGCAAATCGATTGGAATAAGATTACCACAGATACTATTATTGTCGATGGCGTCAAGAAAATTAATGCTCCAAATCTAGCATATAGTTTAGATGATGAAATGCGTGATTGGGTATATGATAATATTACAGACAAGAGTGTAGTTAATATTCGCATTGCTAAAGCAGATACAGGCAAAGATGGTAAGGATACAAATGGCGCTCATTGTGATTTAAGTCGCAATTATAGTTTAATTTACCTTCTCGATGGTGGCGGCGAGGATCATAAAACAGTGTTTTATCATGAACATGGCAAGCCACTCTTGCGAAATAATGGTGACCGTTGCAATGACCACAGCTTATTGGATGTCGTTGAAAGTTTTCAAATACCGTTGCGAACATGGACAGTAATACAAACTCGTATATTACATGGCGTTCGTAACATTCCACGTCCCAGAATCAGTATCCAAGTTGGATTAAACAACGTTGAAGGTTTAGGAATTAGTGAATAATTTTCGTGTAGATTACAACAATAACATGTATTATGTTGTAAATGGACAGCGTATCTATAGTAAGATAGCCGCTATCCATGCTGCACGTGGCGATATGGATAAAATATCTTTTCATTGGATGGAAGAGATATGGGATAATGTTGATTGGTCAAACGAACCAAATGAGGATTGGTATGATTTGCTGCGCACACGATGCCAGCAATTGCGTGACAAATACAAATATTTGGCACTGTGGTATAGCAGCGGTTATGATAGTCACACCATTTTACGCAGTTTTGTTGATAATAATATCTTACTTGATGAATTATTAATATATGACCGTGGTGATTTCTTTAATGATCCTGAAACAAAATTTGCATTACAACATGCACAATATGTAAAAGAAACCTATTATCCTAATTTAAAAATTAACCACATCAAGATAAATTTTAAATCATTGGCTAAATTTTATAATGATTTAGGTGAAGATTGGATATTTCATCCTGGTTGTTCGTTGAAACCTGGCAAAACAAGTCGTTATTTCAGCACTAATATAACTGAAGATTTTTTAAACCACACCACCAAGAAAAGTGATCGTGGTGATATCATGGGTGTTGATAAGCCTAAGTTAATATTACGGGATGGTAAATGGTATGCTTTTTGTCCTGATGGCAGCACTGCTGATTTTATTGGGTCAAAACATGAAAATTTCTATATAACAGGCGAACTACCACAACTTCATCTAAAACAAGTACATAAAGCAATCAATTGGTTTGACTCATTGCCTGAGTTTAACGATGATATTTTGCATGATGTTCAAGGTCGCAGTAGAGTGATAGATGGGCCACATAAAGAATATTTTGCAGCGTGGAATCATGCCATAGGACGTTATCCTATGTTTTATAGTCATGGAACTTCAATTAATGGCAATATTAAGACGTTTCATCTAACAAATAGCGAATATTCACCAGACAGCACAAGTTTCTATGAATACATAAAAAATAGTGACAAACGTACTTTTAAGATATATACTCAAGGCTTAGTAGAAGCAAGAAAATACGACAGCGGCACATCAGGCTCATTGGCAGATAAAACTTTTATTGGCAAACAATACTTCGTTAAACCACAGGCATATCAGGCATCTCAGGCACCATAGTCCTTATTATCAGAAAACTAATTGAAGGTTGTCAGCACCCCGACATTGCTGTATGGACAACGTTTGGCTAACGATAGGCTAAACGATGAGGCTCTGAGAAAAAGCAACCTCAACTTACATATGTTCGCTAACAAGGGTATATGTAGGGTCCGTTGGTTATAATCTACAGGATGTGAAGGGGTACCGGCTAACCGCCCCACTCAATTATACGAGTTCCGTTTGTTAGTGTCTATTTGATGGCTCAAATGAAGCGTCTTAGACATGGATTTCCTGCTTAAGGAAATCTATGTCTAAAATCTGGTCTAAATGAAACTGTAAAGATTAATTATAATAATATTATTAAGAGCGAAGCGAAAAGGTGAGTGAGCGATAGCGAACGAACTGATGTGCAAAGCACATCATATAACCTTAGAAATAAGGTAATCCGCTCTTCTTAGTAGTTTCCATATGATCTTCAACCATCTTAGCAATAATCTGGCGTTCTGTAACACTCATGTTCATGCCTTCGGTATAGGTAAGACCACCACGCATATGCCAACACATCTCTAAAATATTCTTTTTAATAGATTTTACTTCTTTTTCATAACCTTCCACCATTGCCATGATCTCTTCATGTGAGAGATTTAGGATAGTGGAACGAAAAAATTTGCGTAATCAAAAACCATACTTACGTTATATTCATGATTACATTCTTCACAAACTACACGTGCAGGTTTAATACTGCCCTCGTCGCTAATTTCTTTTAGTTTAGATTGTACTGCTCTAATTGTTGGATTAGGTGCATTTTTATAAAAATCAATAATATATTCTTGTTCGCTTACAACATCACCACTTTCAGTAGTAATACTTTCTGTGCTTTGTGCTAATATATTAATGTTATTATCAATTATTTTTTGTAAATGAATATCAAATTGTGCTTTACGAGTATCAGCATCAATATCTTCGTTATTAATTAATTGAATGATTTTTTGTTCTTCAAACTCATTCATATTATTTTTGTTACTTTGATAGTAATTTTGTGGTTTAAACTTAAATGTTAATCCATCTTGCACAAGAAATTTATTATAGTCTGGACTGCGTAATGTCAATAGCATGTTAGTTAATGCAATACCATGTGAATTTTCTGCTTCACATGCAGTGCATTTACTATCCATTTGCATAGTATCGCCATAGGTTGCTACTCTAATTGCAATAAGAATAGCATCCATATCAATTGTTGGTGCAGCCCATGCATTCTTAATTTCAGGTATGCAACTTTCTATAACGCTTACTACGCCTTGACCATTCATCAGCGCATCAGGTGTTCGTAGCATGATTTCATCTTTAGTAGTCATTGGCATAACCGCTACTTCACCGCTTGCTGGTAAAATTATACTGCCGTTGGGCCAATATTTTCCGCCGCTTGGCAATTTTAAAAAAATTGCTGGTTGGCGAAAATGTCCTGAAAGTGGATTAGAATTTTGCATTTTTTAAGTTCCATAAATAATTGATAAAGGTATTTAATAAGATAAAAAAATGGCTATAGATAATGCTGATCTAGAAAAATTACTAGAAACTTTAGTTGATAAATTAACTTCAGCAAATAGCAGATTTGGTGGATTGGATAAATCTATTGAATCTGTTCGTAAATCTATGGAAGCTCTCCAACGAGGAGAGCAAGGCATAATTGATCAAGATTTGCTTATAAAGAAAGCTGCGATTGATTATACAAAAACAGTTAAAGAAGCAACTAATGCTCAAAAGCAAAAAAGACTAAGCGATGTTGAAGCAAATATTGCTATACAAGATGCTAAACTTAAAATTGAAACACTTAAAGACCAATTTCCTGAATTAGGCGTAAAAATTGAAGAGCAGATTGCTCAACTTGAAAAAAGCGAAGCTGCACAAGAAAAAGAAGTAGCTGTTCGTTTGCGTAATGCAAAAATTATAGACACTTCAAGTAAAGTTTTAAGTGGGTTAGGAACAGTAGTTAGTGGTATTATAAGTGGATACCGAGGTGCTGGCAGTGAAATTGCACAAGGTGGTGCTTTATTACAAACTACGCTTGGTGTAGTTGGCTCTGCATCTTCGCAAGTAGGACAAGGTTTAACTTCTGTTGGTCAAGCAGCATCAAAAACTGCTTCTACTATGACTGGCAGTTATGGAACTGCTCTTAAAGTAGCTGGTGGTCTTGCACAAGGTGCGGGCATCGCTCTTGGTATATTTGGTAAAGGTGCAGAAGCATTATCAAAAGTAATGCCAGTTCTTACCAATGAACTTAATATGGTATATGGTGCATTTGGTAAGATAAACGCAGTTGGCGCTACATTTGCTGGCGGTATTACTGAAATGCAAAGTGCAGCAAAAGATGTAAATTTAACACTGCCTGAGTTTGCTGACGTGTTACAATCAAGTGCTGAACAACTTACAGCAAGCGGCGGCGGTATTATCCAAGCTGCAAAGCAAATGGGTCAAGTTGGCATGGTAATGCGTCAAACTGGCATTGCTCAAGGATTGCGTAACTTAGGCATTGAATATAAAGACCAAGCAGGTTTAATCGCAGATACTATGGCTAACTTTGCTGCTACAAATCGTTTGCGTGGCGCAAGTGAAGAAGAATTAGCAAAATCCACAGGCGATTATGCAAGCAATTTAAAAGTATTAAGTGGTATTACTGGCGAAGATGCAAGAAAAGCACAGGAACGAAATCGTCGTGCTGCATTTGATGCTGACGTTTATGCAAAGCTACAAAAGATGGGACCAGATGCTGTTGCTAAATTCCAAGCACAATTGGAAATTTTTCAAAAAGCTGATCCAAGTGGTAAGCTAGCTGAAGCATTTAAGCAACAATTTGCTGGTGTTACTAATAGCACTGATCCTGCAATTCGTTCGCTAATGCAATTGCCTGGCGCTGCCGATGCTTTTAAAGGCGCAATCGATGCTATTAATAATCCTGCAAACGATTTAGCAACTACAACACGTGGCGCAGTTGGTTCTGTTGAAAACTTGCGTAAGGTTTTCAGTGATAATGTTGATAAACTTGTACCATTAAGTGCGGCTGCTCGTGCTGGTGTAGGCGGAATTGTGGGTGATATTAACACTGTGTTTGGCAATGTAGTGTCGCAAACAGGATTGACAGTTGAAGCATTTGATAAACAAACTGATGCATTGACAAAAGCAAAAGCTGGCACAGACCCTGTAACTGCTTCAATGAATCAAGCAGCAGATAGTGTTCGACAAATGAACTTGGCTATCCAAACTGAATTTTTACAAAGCGGTGTATTAACAAAATTTGCAGATGGTATTAAAACAGCAACAAGTGATATAGCAAGTGCAATATCTGCAATTTCTGGAAAAAAACCTAATAGTCAAGATTCTGATACATTATTTGGTAAAATTACAAATTGGTTAGGCACACCGGGTAACTTAAGTGGAGCATTAACTGGAGCAGGCATGGTAACTCAAGGAGTAGGTATTGCTGCTGATGTAACAGGAGTTGGTGCTACTGCTGGTATTCCATTAAACATAATTGGTGGTGTCTTAGAAGGTTTAGGTGGTCTTGCTGGTATGTTGGGATTTGCTAGTGGTGGTATTTCAAGCGGACCAAGCAGCGGTTATCTTGCAAAACTACATGGCACAGAAGCAGTGTTACCTGAAAATTTAACATCTATGCTGACCGAAATGGCAGATAGTTATGCTAATAATCCACAATCTGCAGCAGTAGATGCTACACTTTTAAACAACACTGCTATGAGCAGTGATAACACAAAATATGCAGAAGCATCCGCAAATTTCTTAGAAACACTTAATCGTAAGATGGATTTATTAATTTCTGCAACCAATGAAGTTGTGCGTCATACAAAAGATACAAGTGTAAGAATTGCATAACCCCCCATCATATCTATAAATATCTCTACAAGGATTTACAAATGGGTTGGAAAAAGCATTGGCGTATTGTAAATGATGGGGCATATAGTCCTGTTAATGGCAGCGTAACAGATTATAGCAGTTATAATTATCTTGGCTCACAGGCTAATGCTGCATATCGCAATTACCAATCTATGTTGCCAGATGTTTATAGCGGACATCCTAATCGTATTGATCGTTATACTCAATATGAAAATATGGATTTAGATAGTGAAGCTAATAGCGCACTTGACATTATAAGTGAGTTCTGCACACAAATTAGTGACGATACCAAGACTGCATTTGATTTGCATTTTCACGAGGATGCAACTCAGAATGAAATTATGATCCTAAAGGATCAATTAAAATCTTGGTATAATCTAAACGAATTTGATCAGCGTATGTTTAAAATTTTCCGCAATACTCTTAAGTATGGCGACCAAGTATTTGTTCGTGATCCAGAAACCTATAAATGGTTTTGGACTGAAATGAATCGTGTATCTAAAGTTATTGTCAATGAAAGTCAGGGTAAAGTTCCAGAAATTTACTATATCCGTGATTTGAATCCTAATCTACAAAACAATACTATTACAAGACCACCTGGTCCAAATGATTCTTATGCATTTGCACCATATATGGGTGGTAGTCGTAGTTATACTGCAGGTGGTGAAGTATTTTCACCGAACACACGTTTTGGTGCAGGAAATAATGAGTTTCCTGTTGCTGCAGAACATGTCGTTCATCTTAGTTTGACAGAAGGTTTAGATGTTAACTGGCCGTTTGGCGTTAGTTTGTTTGAAGCTATCTTTAAAGTATTCAAGCAAAAAGAACTATTAGAAGACGCCATTCTAATCTATCGTATCTCTCGTGCGCCTGAACGTAGAATGTTCAAGATTGACGTAGGCAACATGCCAGCACATCTTGCAATGCAATTTGTTGAGCGTGTTAAGAATGAAATCAATCAGCGTCGTATTCCAACACAAAGTGGTGGTGGGCAAAATTTAATGGATGCTTCATATAATCCAATGAGCATGAATGAAGATTTCTTCTTTCCACAAACTGCAGAAGGTCGTGGTAGTAGTGTAGAAGTACTACCAGGTGGTCAAAATCTTGGTGAAATTGACGATCTACGATTCTTTACTAATAAGATGTTTCGTGCGTTACGTATTCCAAGTTCATATTTGCCAACAGGTCCAGAAGATAGTGATCGTTCATTTACAGATGGCAAAGTAACAACTGCACTTATTCAAGAATATCGTTTTAATGAATATTGCAAACGCTTACAGAAATATATTTCACCTAAATTTGATGATGAATTCAAGTTGTTTTTAAAACATCGTGGATTTAATCTTGATAATAGTATCTTTGAATTACGTTTCAACGAGCCACAAAACTTTGCAGCATATCGTGAAATTGAACTAAATGCTAGTCGTATTGCTGGTTTTACTCAAATTAATCAAACAGATTATTTGAGTAAGCGTTTTATGCTTAAGAAATATTTGGGTCTAAGTGAAGTTGAACTTGCTGAAAATGATAAAATGTGGCATGAAGAACGTAGTGAAGGACAACCAGAATCACAAATGCAAGGCGCAGATTTGCGTAACGTTGGTGTAACACCTGGTGGCATCAATACAGATATTGAAACTATTGGCGATATCGAAGGAGCAGGCGCAGAAGCTACGCCAGCAGGCGGACCACCGCCAGAACCAGGTGGTGAAATTGGTGCAGGCGGCGTACCAAGTCCAACTGGTGGAGCAGGCGGTGCGCAAGGTGGCGCTACTGCAGGTGCGGCATTGGGTGGCGGCGCATAACTACACTAAATAAATTCACTAGGAAATTTTAATATGCTGTTAAATGAGATGTTTAATGATAACAATGGTGAATATCAAGACTTAAGCCATGATAATAGTGTATCTAAAATGACTGACTTGCGCAAAACTAAATTAACACTTGCACAAATTAATCAATTGCGTAAAATGAATGACCAACGGAATGTTGAGTATGCAGAAGAAATTGGACGAGTAAGAAAGCAGTATGGCACAACAGCCGCACCTCAACCAGGTTTATAATTCACAAATTCGTCAAAATCAACCTATTTGAAGATATATTTAATAATAGTTATTAAATATAAACATAGGACAAAATCCCACAGGAGTTTAACATATGCGTAATAGTTACGAACAACTTATTGAATACATCATCAATGACGATGTAGAAAAGGCTAAAGAACTATTCCACAACATTGTTGTTGGAAAGAGCCGTGAACTTTATAATGATCTAATTGCTGAAGAAATGTCAGATGAAATGGATGAAAACTATGACCATGACATGGACGAAGCAGGCAGCATGGATCAAACTGATGACATGATGCATGACATTGAAGCTGACCATGAAGGTATGGGTCATGATGATGATGGCATGGATATGGATATGGGCGACAATGACGACATGGACATGGACACCGATGGTGATATGGACATGGGTCATGAAGAAGGCGAAGGTGGCATGGAAGACCGTGTTATGGACCTTGAAGATGCACTTGACGAACTCAAGGCTGAGTTTGAAAAGCTAATGGCTGATGAAAAAGATGAGCCAGAACATCATGATGGCTCACACGATCCAGATTTTGCAGAAGAAGGTGTTGTTCGTGAATACGTAGAAAAGGTTGCAAACCCAGGCAATAGCGAAGGCATGCCAGTTGGTGCAGTTAATAGCTACAAGTCTTCAACTCAGAAGAAGAGCGTAGTTGCTAGCAAGAACGACATGGGCGGCACTGCAAAGAACATCGCACAGAAATCTTCAAACGAAGACCCAGATGGCAAGGCTTATAAAGGTCCAAGCAATGAATATAGCAAGGGCGAAGGCAAGCTAAAAGGCGCAGGCAATTTTGAAAACGTACCAGGTGCAAACGCTGGTAAGGCTTTCTCAAATGCTAAGAAGCCACAAAGCGCAGAAGGCAAGTTCGCTACAGGCGGCGGTCCAAACGTTAATAAGAAAGACGTTTTACCTCGCTAATAAGGAAAGAAAATGAATAATTTGCTAGTAGAGCATCTCAGTTACGATCAGGCTATGATGGAAATGACTCATTCAGATGAAGGTAAAAACCTTTATCTGAAGGGTATTTGTATCCAAGGTGGCGTTAAGAACGCTAACCAACGTGTATATCCTATCAATGAAATCAATCGTGCTATTGAAACGTTAAACAAGCAAATTAAAACAGGTTATAGTGTGTTGGGTGAAGTAGATCACCCAACCAACCTACGTATCAATCTTGACCGTGTAAGTCACATGATTACAGAAATGTGGTTAGATGGACCAAATGGTTTTGGAAAGATGAAGATTTTGCCCACCCCAATGGGTAATTTAGTTCGCACCATGTTAGAAAGTGGTGTTAAACTAGGAGTAAGCAGTCGTGGATCAGGTAATGTTAATGAACATGACGGCGCAGTAAGCGATTTTGATATCGTTACTGTCGATATTGTAGCACAACCCAGCGCACCTAATGCCTACCCAACTGCAGTCTATGAAGGACTGATGAATATGAATGGTGGGCAACGTATTCTGGATATGGCTAAAGATTTAAATAAAGATCAACGAGTTCAGAAATACTTACAGGAATCAGTCCGTAAGTTTATTGCTGAATTAAAGATATAAGTTCAGGAGAAATTAATGTTCGAAGCTCTAAAACCATTACTAGAAAGCGGACTTCTGAATGAAGACACTCGTAAGACTCTAGAAGAAGCATGGAATGCTAAGCTAGATGAAGCACGTGGTGAAATTCGTGCAGAAATTCGTGAAGAAATGGCAGGTCGCTATGCACATGACCGTGCTGTTATGGTAGAGGCTCTGGACAAGATGGTTAATGAATCACTAACTGCTGAAGTTCGCAAGATTGCAGCAGAACGTGAATTAGTTAGCGAAGATCGTGTAAAATTTACACAGCAAATGATCAACAAGGCTAAGAATTTCGATTCTTATTTAAGTGAATCACTAGCTAGTGAAGTTAGCGAACTACGCAATGACCGTATCAATATGCAAAAGAATATTGCAAAGTTAGAAGCATTTGTTGCTGAAAACCTGCAAGCTGAAATTTCAGAATTTGCACAAGACAAGGCTGATCTCGCACGTACTAAGGTTGCAGTAGTAACTGAAGGTCGTAAGAAGTTAGAAACTCTTCGTGATAGTTTTGTTAAGAAAGCAAGTGCTCTTGTAGAAAATACAGTTACAACCCATCTGCGTTCAGAATTAACTCAACTTAAAACTGATATTCAAGAAGCAAAAGAAAACAACTTCGGTCGCAAGATTTTCGAAGCTTTTGCAACTGAATTCGGTGCAAGCTATCTTAACGAACGTGCTGATATTAACAAGCTAACTAAGAAGATGAATGAAATGATGAATCAACTTAGCGAAGCGCGTGAGCAATCAGAACGTGCAATGACTGAAGTTAAGAAGAAAAATGATGAAATACGCCGCATCAACGAAAGTATCGAAAGAAAAGGCAAAATCAACGATTTGCTTGGTCCGCTAAGCAAAGAAAAAGCCGCTGTGATGTCAACACTGCTGGAATCAGTCCCAACAGATAAATTAGACGCAGCATTTAAAAAGTATCTCAATCCAGTTATGGAAGGTACTGTATCAAGTCCTGTTAAAAAGGAAATGATTGCAGAAAACCGTAAAGAAGTAACTGGTGATCGTACTGTTAAAGCAGATCAGAGTTCAAACAACATTGTTGAAATGAAGCGTCTGGCTGGACTAATAAGAAACTAATTAATTGGAGAAGACCCTATGACACAAGAACTAATTGAAGGACGTTGGGACGAAACCAAAGCAGCCCTATTGGAAGGCTTAAGCGGTAATCGTCGTACTACAATGTCAATGGTATTGGAAAATACCAAGAAGTACCTAGCAGAAAATGCAACTGCTGGTGGTACTGCAAGCGGTAACGTAGCAACACTTAATCGTGTTATTCTACCTGTTATCCGTCGTGTTATGCCCACTGTTATTGCCAACGAAATCGTTGGTGTTCAGCCTATGACTGGACCAGTTGCGCAGATTCACACTCTACGTGTTCGCTATGCAGATAGCTTCACAAGCAATGGTACTGGACAGTTTGGTACCAATGCAAACATCAATGACGAAGCACTTTCACCATTCAAGATTGCATCTGGTTATTCAGGCGCTCCATCAGGCGTTAATAGCGCAGACGGTCGTGCTGGTTTCACTGCTGCACTTGAAGGCACACCAGGTCGTCGTTTGAACGTTCAGATTCTAAAGCAACCTGTTGAAGCTAAGACTCGTAAGTTATCAGCACGTTGGACTTTTGAAGCTGCTCAAGACGCTCAAGCAATGCATGGTCTAGATATCGAAGCTGAAATTATGGCAGCTTTGGCACAAGAAATCACTGCTGAAATCGATCAAGAAATCCTTTACAGCCTACGTGCTCTTGCTGCAAGTGAATTTACTTTCAACCAAGCTACTGTAAGTGGTACTGCAACATTCGTTGGTGACGAACACGCTGCTCTAGCAGTTCTAATTAACCGTGCTGCTAACCTAATTGCACAACGTACTCGTCGTGGTGCAGGTAACTGGGCTGTTGTTTCAAGTGCTGCATTGACTGTTCTACAGTCTGCAACTACTTCAGCATTCGCTCGTACTACTGAAGGTGCTTTTGAAGCCCCAACAAACACTAAGTTCGTTGGTACTCTAAACGGCGCAATGCGTATCTATGTAGATAGCTATGCAACTGATACCATCCCAGTACTAGTTGGTTATAAGGGTACAAGCGAAGCAGATGCTGCTGCGTTCTATTGCCCATACATCCCTCTAATGTCAAGTGGTGTTATCCTTGATCCATCAACATTCGAACCAGTTGTTGGCTTCATGACTCGTTATGGTTACATTGAATTGACTAACGTAGCATCCAGCTTCGGTAACGCTGCTGACTACCTAAGTGAAATCGCAGTAAGCAACCTTTCATTCCAATAATATTGGTTTTGATTACAAAAAAGAAAAAGCCCCTAAAAAGGGGCTTTTTTATTGTCTTAATTTTTTATTAAAAAATTAACGACGAATATATCCAGCAGCAATATTAGGAATGTCGCAACGTGAAACACCAATATCTGCAAGATCACGATTAGTTAGGTTACTTAATTCGATTACTGTGCGACGGTAACGATTGCGTTCAGCCAGTTTTTTTGATATGTAATTTAATAGGTTCTGCATATTTTTTCTCCACTTGTTATGCATTTTACGCACATATTTATTGCAGTGCAATATAAATTTAACTGCATTATATACTTCTCTGGTATGCGTTAAAACATAGGTATGCAATCATTCAAATTATGGTAAATATAAGATATTAGGATATAAGCATGGTTCTGCGTCGTTATTTTGGTAAGATAAGCCCTCTTCAAATTGGTAATCTTGTTGGTCATGAAGGTGAATTTGTCATCGATGAATCAACAAATTACGTATATGTTATGGATGGTGTAACGCCTGGTGGGCAAAGAATACTTTATACCAATGTTAATGC
>Ga0208498_1000049_pt1 | contig 51600 bp, 44 predicted proteins | sample CryBogCBE12Aug09_FD_185502 | JGI IMG/M metagenome (GOLD analysis project Ga0208498, IMG submission 185502) | Freshwater microbial communities from Crystal Bog, Wisconsin, USA - CBE12Aug09 (SPAdes) (version 2) | ecosystem: Environmental > Aquatic > Freshwater > Lake | place: Crystal Bog... | reverse complement strand
CAATTGGAGCAAGCCACTTTAGAATAGCTTCATCTTTTGCCGTAGTTGTAGGGCTATTTAAAAGAAGTGTATCTGAAATAAGTCCAGACATCATTAGCCCTGCTATTTCTGGCTTAGGGGTGATTCCTTCACGTCTAAATAAATCGGCAATGATCGTACAGGTAGAACCTACAGGTTCGTTAATAAAAAGAATCGGTTGAGGCGTATTGAACGGTCCTAGTCTGTGGTGATCGATAATTTCAGAAATGCAGGCGTCCTCGGCTCCGCTCACGGCCTGAGTGAGTTCATTGTGGTCGACCAAAATTAATTTTGTTTGAACTGGTTTAATGACATCACTCTTAGAAAGCACACCGCTAAGTGTGTTATCGTCATTGAGTACTATAAATGCAGGAGCGGTCAGCGCAGCAATTTTCTTACGCATATCCACAACGCGCGCATCGGGATCAATGGAAGGGTAAGTGGTTTCTATAACGCCATTGATCGTGGAAGCGGTTCTTACGACCCAAGCAGTTGTAGCAGAATCAAACGGAGAACTAATTAAACTTACCTTCGCATCTTTGCAGGTAGAAATAATTTCTGCATCGATGGGTAAATTGCCTGTTACAATGATAACACGTACGCCTAACTCGATAGCTCGGCGCTGGATATCCCAGCGGTCACCAACGATGATGATCGATTTATTAGAGGGAATTTTATCGAGCTCAGACGCTTTTCCGAACGAGCGAATATCCATAGCGCCAATGCGCACAAAGAGTTCTTCGTGATCATCAGGATTAACAAGGTGGAAGGGTGTACCTTTAAGGGCACTGACAATCTTGGTAAGGGATGTTTCAACTTTGCGCATGAGCTTTGGCTCACTTGCACGCGGAATAAAAATACCACCTAAATGAGAGAGTGAAATAGTACCTACCACTTTTTTCTCCTCGTTTACAACGGGAAGCATACGAATGTCGTGGCGATCTAAAAGCTCTAAGGCTTCTGCGCAGGTTGAATTTTCTGAGATAGAAATAACTTTCGTTACCATCATGTCTCTCACGCGGGGAGACACGTCATTGAGATATACAGGTAAGGGTTGGTTGAAGCGCTTTAGAATCGTGTCAATGCGGGCATTTGAATTACCGCAGCGTGCTGCAATGTGTCCTTTTTCTCCAATCGCTTCTTTGTAAGATGCGTATGCAATGGCTGAGCAAATGGAGTCAGCATCTGGGTTCTTGTGACCTATCACATAGGTAGGACTAACGGGGTCTTTTGCAGATTCTTGATTCATGCTGATTTATGCCTATTTTAGCGAATATTTGACCGTACGAAAGGCCAAAATCAGGTACCGAGTCTTCTCGACAAAGCTTTAGGATACCGAATAAGGTTAATTTACTATGAAGGTTTATCTAGACGGCGCCTTTGTCGATAAGTCGGAAGCAAAAGTTTCCGTGTTTGATCACGGTCTTCTCTATGGAGACGGTGTATTTGAGGGCATTCGCCTCTACGGAGGTAATATTTTCCGTCTCGAGGAACACCTTGAACGTTTAGAGTATTCGGCTAAGGCAATTTTATTGTCTATCCCTATGACTAGGAAAGAGTTAAGTGATGCAACCTGTGAGGTTTGCCGCTTAAACAACCTAACGGATGCCTATATTCGTCTCGTAGTTACCCGTGGTACGGGTGATTTGGGCTTGGCACCTTGGTTATGCCCTAAGCCTACCGTATTTATTATTGCTGATAAGATTAGTCTCTATCCCCAAGAGCACTACGACAATGGCTTATCAATTGTTACGGTTCCTACACGCCGCATTGGGCCAGCCTCACTGCCATCCACGGTTAAATCCCTTAACTATTTAAATAATATTTTAGCTAAAATTGAGGCCAGACAGTTTGGTGCACTTGAGGCAATCATGCTCAATGATCAGGGCTTTGTTGCTGAATGTACGGCCGATAATGTCTTTATTATTCATAAGGGTATCCTTCTTACTACGCCTGCTTCCCAGGGAGCTTTAGAGGGGATTACGCGTGGAGCTATAATCACGATAGCGAAAGAATTAGGCATTCCGTTTAAAGAAACCACACTCACGCGCTACGATATATGGTGTGCTGATGAGTGTTTCCTAACAGGTACAGGAGCTGAAGTTATACCGGTAACAAAGCTTGATGGACGTGTGATTGGTTCTGGTCGCCCAGGCGCTACCACAAACAAAGTTTTAGAGGCTTTCCGTAAGCGTGTTCGTGTTGAAGGTACAAGGATTTGATCCTCAAAAACGCGATATTTATACTTAATCAAGAGGGTGACATGGGTGTCTCACCTGTGTCACACCTTGGGACTGGCTGTCCCAAGCTAGGTAATCTGCTTCTGGCACTTGCCAGTGAGAGAAAGCATGGCACATTAGTTGCATAGGAATAGACTTTAACCATGACTAGTCCACTCAAGTGCGATTTTTGCGAAAACCCAGCGACCGTGCACCTTACCCAAATTGTGAACAATAAGGTTCATAAAGTGGATTTGTGTGAGGCCTGTGCGCAGAAAAAAGGGGTAACTGACCCGAGTGGCTTTTCACTTGCTGATTTACTTTTAAAGGCGTCTTTAAATCCGGAGAAATCGCTTTCAGGCACCCGTTGTCCAAAGTGCAGTTTTACTCAGGCTGATTTTAAGAAATCTGGGCGTTTTGGATGCCCATCCTGTTACGATACCTTTAAAGAGATGTTAGATCCTATGCTTGATGGCATGCATAAAGGAACAACGCATGTAGGTAAGGTTCCTAAAGTGGCACTGACGCGTAAATCGTTATATGACCGATTAACGAAATTAGAAAACGAACTCAGTGAGGCTGTTAAATCGGAGCGCTATGAAGAGGCTGCTCGTTTTAGGGATGAAATTAATCAGGTAAAGCAATCGGCTGGTGTAAATAAAGAGGTGAAATCATGACCATTTCTACACTGCTTGATTCTAAGTCCGAATTGACAGATAGCTCGAGCAACAAGACTGCGATTGTGCTAATGACGCGTGTTCGTTTAGCGCGCAACATAGCAGGACAATCGTTTCCTGGATGGGCACGTCCAGCGCAGCGTGACGCTATTCTTGAAAAATGCCAAAAGGCAGTGACCTCGATTAGTCCTCTCAAACGTGGCTTAAGTTTATCCGTTAATGAGCTCTCGGAATTAGAAAAACTGAATTTAGTGGAGCGTCATTTAATTAGCCGTGAGTTAAGTGGCTCAACCCAGGGTAGTGGCGTTATTATTAGCCGCGACCAGACATTCTCCGTCATGGTGAATGAAGAGGATCATTTACGTATTCAGGTACTTCGCTCAGGATTTCATTTGCGCAAGGCTTGGAATCAAATTGACGAATTAGATAGCGCCTTAGAGGAGGAACTCGATTTTGCTTTTTCACCAACCTTAGGCTATCTGACTGCTTGTCCTACAAATTTAGGTACAGGCTTAAGAGCATCAGCGATGATGCATTTACCTGCTCTAGTGATCTCAAATCAGATGGAGAAAGTGGTAAGAGCTGTGAATCAACTTGGAATGGTTGTGCGCGGACTTTTTGGAGAAGGCTCTGATGCTAGTGGTAGTATTTTTCAAATATCTAATCAGATGACCTTAGGGGAAACGGAAGAAGATATTATTAAACGTTTATCTAGTGTTCTTCAGTCCATTGTTGAGCATGAACTCAACGCTCGTGAAAAATTAATGGAGAGTGAGTCGGGTAAACTATTCGATAAGCTAGGACGTGCTTATGGTATTTTACAAAATAGCCATTTGCTCACCTCAGGTGAAGCGATGAACTTGCTATCACTCATACGACTTGGGGTTGATTTAAAGATGTATCCTGAAAGTTGCCGCTCCATTATCGATCGTTTGTTTATCGAAACACAACCAGGACACTTACAATATGCACATAAGTCAGCTTATGATGCTCAGCAGCGCGATTTCATACGTGCTGCAAGATTACGTACTGAATTCTTACAAGTACCTAAACCTGATTTTACAATAAATACGTCGGATAAAAATTAAACATAACTAAGGAATCCTTATGGCTTCAGAACCGATGAATAATTTCACTCCTAGAGCTCAGCAGGTTTTACAGCTAGCTAAAAAAGAGGCTGAGCGGTTCCATCATAACTATGTTGGTACCGAGCACATTTTACTTGGACTTATAAAATTAGGTCAGGGTGTAGCTGTGAGTGTGCTACAAAAAATGAATCTCGATTTAGAGACAGTCCGCACTGCTGTTGAAAAGGAAGTAGGGATTGGCCAAGAAACAAAAGAACAACAAAATATTCCTTTTACGCCTCGTGTTAAAAAAGTGTTAGCTTTAGCGGGTAAAGAAGCGAAAGCATTAAGTCATTCTTATGTTGGCACCGAGCATATTTTGTTAGGACTCTTACGTGAAGGTGAAGGTGTCGCGGCTCGTGTACTTAAGTCGTTAGAAGTTGATATTGAGCGTACACGTAACGAGATTCTTAAAGAACTTGATCCACAGTTTTCAGGAGGTGAAACCGGTTCCCCTGAGGATCCAGCGCAAGCTGGACAAACGGCTAGACCTGCGAGTGCACCTGAACAGTCCAAAGAAACTAAAACGCCTGCTCTCAAAGCGTTTGGTCGTGATTTAACAGAGCTTGCTCGTAAGGGTGAGATGGACCCTGTGGTGGGTCGTAAGAATGAGATTAAACGCGTAATTCAGATTCTCTGTCGTAGAACAAAAAACAATCCTGTTCTTTTAGGAGAAGCAGGTGTTGGAAAGACAGCTATCGTCGAAGGCCTAGCACAAGAGATCGCTTCTGGAAATGTACCTGAGATCTTACTCGATAAAAAAGTTATCACCCTTGATTTAGCGCTCATGGTCGCTGGTACCAAATACCGTGGTCAGTTTGAAGAACGCATCAAAGCTGTCATGGATGAAATTAAACGTGCTAAGAATATTATTATTTTCATCGATGAAATGCATACGATTGTAGGTGCAGGCGCTGCTGAGGGTGCTATGGATGCATCTAATATATTTAAGCCAGCATTATCGCGTGGTGAATTGCAGTGTATTGGTGCAACTACCTTAAACGAATATCGTAAATATATTGAAAAAGATTCTGCACTGGATCGCAGATTTCAGTCAGTCAAAGTGGATCCACCATCCGTTGAAGATGCGATTACGATTTTACATGGTATTCGCTCAAAATACGAAGAACACCATAAGGCTACCTTTAGTGATAAAGCGATCGAAGCAGCGGTTAAGTTATCAGACCGTTACATCACCGGACGTTTTCTTCCAGATAAGGCAATTGATGTCATGGATGAAGCCGGTTCGCGTGCACGGATTGGTGCACTTAGTCGTCCACCTGATGTAGAGTCTCTATTAAAAGAAATAGAAAACGTCTGCTTGCTTAAAGAAAAGGCAATCAGTGAACAACAGTTTGAAGAGGCTGCTAAATTTAGAGATACAGAAAAGCAGCTACGTGCTAAACACGAAGAAATTACGACTCAGTGGAAAAAAGAGCGTGAAGAACACCGTGTTCCAATTGATGACAACTTGATTATGCAAGTTGTCGCAGAATGGACGGGTATACCGCTTTCTCGTATGGAAAAGAAAGAAAGCGAGAAGCTCTTAGCTCTAGAGTCAGAGATCCAAAAGAATGTTATTGGCCAAGATGTAGCAGCAAGTTCTATTGCGCGTGCATTAAGGCGCTCGCGTGCAGATCTTAAAGATCCACGTAGACCTATCGGATCATTTCTATTTGTTGGACCAACCGGTGTTGGAAAAACAGAGACTGCAAAGCAACTGGCAGCTCAAATGTTTGGTAACCAAGATGCACTTGTACAAATCGATATGAGTGAATACATGGAGAAATTTGCAGTTTCTCGTCTTATTGGTTCACCTCCAGGATATGTTGGTTACGAAGAGGGTGGTCAACTTACAGAAGCGGTACGTCGTAAACCGTATTCAGTTATTTTATTCGATGAAATCGAAAAAGCCCATCCTGATGTATTACAACTACTCTTGCAGATATTAGAAGATGGACGCTTAACGGATTCGTTAGGTCGTACAGTAGATTTTAGAAATACGATTATTATTATGACATCGAATATTGGCGCTCAACTTTTACAGCGCCAAACGTCGATGGGTTTTGCTGCAGCTGCTGCAAGTTTTAATGATGCTGAGAAGATGCGCGAAAAAGTGTTGGAAGAGGCAAAGCGCGTATTTAAACCAGAATTTTTAAATCGTATCTCTGATATCGTATTCTTCCGTCCTCTTGATAAGAACGATTTGATTAAGATCGTAGATTTAGAGGTAGCTAAATTTGTAAAACGCTTGGTTGAACGCAAGATCACCCTCGAATTTACAGAAGAGGCTAAAACGCTTCTCATCGATAAAGGTTATGATGAGAAATATGGTGCTAGACCTCTACGCCGTGCGGTGGAGCATTATCTAGAGGATCCATTAGCTGAAGCAATTCTGCGTGGTGAAATACAAGAGAATGAGCCTGTTAAGGTAACACGCGACGGCGAGAAACTCGTATTTAATCAAATTAATAAAACAAAAGAAGAAGCTCCTAAGGGCGCCTAATATTCATGAATCTTGCTTGTCCAAGTTGCACCTTAGAGGATGTTCTCGGCCATACTGATCACTGGGAATGTAGTACGTGTGGTCATGAATGGCCTAAAGAGGCTGTAGTAGAAGGACCACGCTTAGTGAAAGACGCTCATGGTCAAGTTTTAGCAGAAGGTGATACGGTTGCCTTAATTAAAGACCTAAAGTTAAGAGGTTCCTCCCAGGTAATTAAGCAGGGTACTAAGGCTAAGAATATTCGACTGGTTGATGGTGATCATGAGATCGATTGCAAAATCGATGGGTCATCTATCGCACTCAAGGCATGCTTTGTTAAAAAAGCATAGATTTTTTCCAGTACTTAAATTCAAAATTAAGTGCATGGGGTATTAAAACGTATAAGCTGCTAAAATAGCTAAGTAGAGGCCACAGTAAGCTAACTGCCGATTTATCTGTGCTTTTTATATGTAGTAAATTTACACTACTAAGATAAATTGGAATCAGTAAGATAATTGCAGTTAAAAAGCATAAAATTCTTACCGTTTCAGATTTCTTGCTGGGTGCTATTAAATGAGCAGATGCAACCGAAGTTAGTGAACCACAGTATCCTGAAAAAATTGAACATAGGATAATAAATAATCCGTTTATTTCATTCAGTGAAAATGAGGTAAATCCTCTTGTTGTATGAAGCCAGCTATATACGTAAGCGACTGCAAACATTAATAAATAAGCAAGGGCCCCTGCGCTTAATGTTCCTGGTATTAATACAATCCATCGTAAAATATTTAATAGTTTCAATAGCATGATAATTTAAATCTAGTTATAGTTTAGCTTACTGAGTTTTGTTTTGTCTTTTGTTAATGTGTAATAATTGATTAACCGGATTTTTGCGTCATTGTATTCGTTCACGTTGTACCACGCTAAATTTTTAGCGTATTTTTTTATTAATTCATAACCATTTTCTAGATACTTTTCAGCTTCAGGTAATTTATTTAAATTTAATAATGCTGCTCCGAGAATACTTTCAGCGCTGCCAGTACGCCATTCAGGCCATTCTGGTATTTCTTTTGATGATAGAATGCTAATTGTGTCTGTTAATAAATTTACAACTTCTGTGTTTTTATTTTCGGTTAGATATATAGTAGCTAAGGTAATTTTAAACCGAATAGTATCTTTGTTTAAGGGGCCGTACTTATTTGTTGAATTTTTTACCAACTCCTTGGCTATTGTCTCTGAATCATTATATTTTTTTTGATGTCTGTATATTTCAGCAAGAATACAATCATCTAGCATGGTAATTCTGCTCGTAGTTCCCATAAGTTTACGCCTTTGATCTCTGGCTTCTTTCATGTTTTTTTCGGCAAGATCGTAATTTTTTACAATAATGTAGTAGTAAGCTAAGTTCTCTAAGGCTAGTAAAGTATCTGAATGAGTATTACCTGATACTTTGCGTCTAACTTTGACTAATTCTTCTCCGAGTTCGATAGCTTTATCAAATTTCCCTAAAGCAGAATACACGCCTGCATAGTTATTTAAATAGAGGAGTCTTATAGGATTTTCACCAGGAAAGTATTTTTCAATAGCCGGTTTAATTTCTTCAAGTACGTTGTATGCTTCAGCTGATTTACCATATGAGAATAGGGTACTTTGATAAATTAAATATCCATAGATTACGTTTTGGTTGCTTAAACCTAGAGTTGTCTTTCCTTCTTGTATTATTTTAAGAGCCAAATCCTGGGAATCTTTTTGCCTGCCTTCTTCGTAGTATAAATAGGCAAGCTCTGCCATTAAGTGTAATTTCTCGTCTAATGAACCTTTAATTGAATTCCTGAGGCTTAGGGCCTTTTCAAAATTCGATTCAGCTAATTTAGTCTCACCTAAATGTTGGTAGGTGTCACCTAACGTTTCTCTTATCGATGCTTCAACGAGAGGTTGATCTACAAATTTCGTATTTATATTCTTAGCCGCCTCATCTACTACTTCACGCAATTTGATATCCTTGTTTGGCTGGTTATCTGGTGATGCCTTTGCCAAGATATCGTTACGTATGAAATCAATCGCCGTTTTTAAAGAGTTTGTAGCTCGTATTGCTTCATTACGACTTTCGGTCATGTGATAGGCTACAATCGGCCCAGCAATAGCAAGTCCAACGACTATTAATAAACTGAGTGCAGCAGTCGTTGCTTTCCATGGATTGCGAGAACACCAGCGGTTAATTTTCCCAATTACTCCTACCGGTCTTGCTAGTGTAGGTACACCGTTCGAATAACGCTTTAAATCGTCACGCAAATCAGCTGCACTTTGATAGCGAAGTGTAGGATTTTTTTCTAAACACTTCATGCATATAGAGTCCAAGTCTCTTTTTATGGCATTATTTAATAATAAAGGCCTTGGAGGGTCGTTTTCTAAAAGTAACTTAAGTGAATTAGTTTCAGAATTATTTAATATGGGTCTTCCTGTAATGCAAAAATACAGTAAACAGCCTAATGAATAAATATCAGATGTGACGGTAGCTTCAGCTGTCCCGCTTAATCGTTCTGGAGCTATGTAAGCAGGTGTTCCTGTAAGGTGGCCGTCTTGTGTGATATCACCTGTTTCATTAAGGGCAGCTGCGATTCCGAAATCAGCAACTATAGGCTTATTATCTAAATCGATAAGAATATTGGAAGGTTTGATATCACGGTGAATAATACCGGCTTTGTGGGCGTGTTCTATAGCATCGGATACTTGAATGAGTAGATTTACAGCAAAAGCTGTATTTAGAGGTTTAAACCCAATTTTATCTGCTAAATTGCCCCCGGGTATGAAATCCATAACAAGATAAGCTGGATTTCCCGAACTAACGGCATGAACTTTAACAATATTAGGGTGATTTAATTTTGCCTCAGCCTGAGCTTCTCTAAGTAAACGTTTTTTTAGGTGTTCGCTACCTTGTGTATTTATTATTTTGATAGCGACTAAGCGGTCTAGAGATTTTTCCCTGGCTAGCCAAACGCTACCCATTGAACCTTTACCTAATTCATATAGTATTTCGTACTCAGTTAACTTTTTAACAGATTCATTTGGGGAACCTATTTCTAACGCTCTATTAAATGAACACCTTGGACATATGCCACTATCTTCACCTAAAGGAAATTCCCATTCACAAATTGAACATTTCATGGGTTACTAAAAGTTTTATTAGGTGATATTAGGGATTCATTTAGGTTAGATAATTACCTATAAGCGTAATATATTATAGTAAACTTGGTATTCATAATTACCTAACTTGACCAAAAAAATGAAATATATTTAAAATTATTGGTCAAATGCTTGAAGAAAACGAAAGTATCAAAAGTAAAGTTTCGTCTCAATTTGAAACGACTAGTTGGACTTTAATAATTGATGCTAAAAACAACTTAGACTCTGGTTTAGCATTGGAAAAATTATGCAGAAAATATTGGAAACCGATATATGTGTACTGTAGGAGATCAGGTTTAACTCGAGAGGATTCAGAAGATGCATCCCAAGATTTTTTTGTGTACATATTTGATAAGTCTTGGCTGGAACATGTAGATAAAAATTTAGGATCATTTCGTGGTTTCATTTCAACTTTACTAAAGTACTTTCTTTCAAACCGTAGGCGTTTGAATAATGCTAAAAAAAGAGGATCTAGACTTGTGTTACCGCTTGATAGTTTTGATATTACGGAATCAGTAGCCTCAGCTGATATCGATGCATCGAAGGCATATGATAAGCTTTGGGCTTTAACAGTTACAGATTTGGCTATCAAAAGACTAGGTGAGGAACAAAAAACATCTTTGCAGAAGCGACGCTTTGAGTGTTTAAAAAATTATCTAACTCGAACTCCCACTGTATCAGACTATAATATTTTGGTGGTTTTATTAAATGAGTCAAAAAACACGATAGCCGTAGCTTTACATAGACTTATCAGGAGGTATGGGGAGCTTATAAGATTAGAAGTAGCTGATACAACGAAAGATACGCACGAGGTAGATAAAGAGTTGAGATACTTGATTACTATTATTTCAAGTTAAATTTTTAGTTAAAATCAGTGTTATAAAAAATGTAACACCTAACATGTAATTATTGGTGATATCTTTACAATATATACTTAGGCGGAGTGCCTTTTGTTAATATATTACACCAAAATTAATCGATCTCAGCATAGCCCAAAATAACCACGTACTTAATGTGCCGGTATTTGGAACTATATTTTTATCTTAAAACATTTACTCATAAAAATTTTAATAAATGTTAAATATTTTTAAATTTAGATTATCTAAAAGACGAATATCCCATGATTTGTTATTTTTGGGCATTAGTACGATAGTTAGTATAATTTCAGGTGCTGTTACGTTGTTATATATTGATAACTTGCGAATGCAGGAGACGATTCTTCAAGAGCTAGATAGGAATGAAGAGAAAAGAGATAGTGATCTACAGCAGGCAATGTTTCGTTTTGATGTATTTTACTCAACTGATAGAATATTAGAGACTCAAATTAGTAATCAACAGGTTGAACAAAGTATACGCAGTTTGATAGCAGAAACTGTATTTCTCGATCGTAGGGTTCCGTTTAATTTAATGTTACAAACAGTTGCTGTATCAAAAAATGCATATGAAAAAGTAACAAAAGAGTACGACCAATTATCGGAAAAATCTAGAAATCATGATATTAAGTCCTATAAAGAACTATTAGAACTTGAGTCTAAGGTATATATGTCTGCCCAGCGTGAGTTAGATCAAATAAGGCAGGCGCATAAAACTTCAGAAGATAAAATAATTAATTTAGAATTAAAACGTTCATCTGCGGTAGTAGTAGGTTTTACATTACAACAAATTAGTTCAGTATGCGCTGTTGTTGCTGTAGTGCTTGGAAGAAAAGGTCATGGAATGCATGTTCATCATTCACATCATTCGAGTGAAATTTCCTAAATATTATGAAAAATATATTAAAAAATATAACAGTTATAGGTTTCTTATTCTCCATATTAATCGTTCATGCAAAAGCACAAGTATCCAGCGACGGATTAGGTTGGATAGTGCCTGGAACACAATTAACTTATTATTGTTTAACAGGTAACTTATCTGATGGTAATTCTATTGTTCCTAATGATGACATTACTGCGATGAATAATGGTTCCAGTTTGTGGAAAGATAATACTGGTAGTGATTATACATTAGATAATAACAAAGGGGCTGAATGCTTTTTAGATGCTACGGTTTCACATATAGACAACTTTAAAGCATGTATTTCTGTTAAGAATTACGGCGTGAATTCAGCGAATAACCAAATTATGGCTCCTCAAAGTATGGGTATTCAGACGCAAAGAGTAAAAGCTGAAAATTATTGGATTAGTCCTCGTGTATTAGAAAAAATGACAAATAAAAATAGCAAAGATTTATTTGTTCAGCGATTAAACTATAATTTATCAGGTCATGTATATCATGCTGTTTTAGTACGTAGCTATAATGATACTGGGTATACTAATTATATATATGATTTAGCAAGTGGTGTTGTATTACACATGAGTCAATTAACTCAAAATCCGAATTCAATTTGGATTAGAAATGATTCCAGTGGTACAAATCGATCGAGATATCAGTTAATTGAAACATGGTTTAAAGGTTACAGAAAAATCGGTATGCCATGGGCTGGTCAGATGCCTCCAACTTGGGTAAGTAAAACGCATCAGTTAAACTATCAAGGATTTCAGTCTACTGTAATACCTGGCGCTCCAGTTGTTAATATTCCTTCTAGTATACGTGTTAATTTCAATAATTTGAATGCAGCATATTCAGTAGTTAGCATATCTGCTAATAGTAATAACAATTTTGGTAGCCCTGTGATGGATAATAGTAATGTTGTTGCAACTAGTGAATATGGTTCTTTTTGGATTCCTTCAAAGTTCCTAGTTCAAATGCAACAAAATCAAGTACTAGATATTAATCCTATTACGCAAAATAGAATTTATGTAATAGGAGTACAGAATCAACAAGTTGGTATAGCTGAAGTTGGATCTGGTTTTGAAAATCGTTGGTATTACTCTTTATCTGATGGTATTTTGACAGGTTTTGAAAGTATATCTCGATTTGGAAATGCTACGGTGAATCTGCATCAAGAATTAGTTAATCGTAACTAGTAAATATTATAAGAATTAATATGAAAAATATTTTTCGAATATTAGCTCTGGTTTGTATTATTACTGGGTTATTATCAATTTATGCTTTCTATATTAAATACGGTGAAGTTCCTGCTCATCTAATTTGGGAGTCTCCTGAAGTTAAACCTTCAATTATGAGCGTCGGATATAAGATATATGGTAATCCCAAAATTGATAACGGACATTTTTATTTATCAAAAATTCAATTTAAAAATACAGGTGAACATTCTGTAACTGATTTTCAAATAAGTTATAAAGTTGATGATTACACACCTGATTGGTCTGAGCCTGAAGTCCATAAGGAAATACCAGCAGGATATTCTTTTAACGCGTTATATTATCCTAGATTTCAAGACAAAATAGCAAAGTTGCGTAATAGTGTAACCACAACTTTTAGAGCGCGTGCAAAATGGAAGGAAGAAGGGAAGGAATTTGAAGAGGTTTTTTCAAAAGACATATCCATTCAGGCAATTAATACATTGGTATGTAGTGATATACCTGAAAAAGAACGTGTTATATTTCAGGATAATTTTAATACAGCAGCATTTTCAATGTCTATGGTAACACCAAATGATCCTGTTGTTACTGCTTACAGCTCACAGATTACAAAATTAGCAGGAGGTACAACTGCTGGAATATCTGGCGGTCGAACAGAAGTCATTCGAATTTGTAAATATATATATGAATATATGATACTTACTAAATTACGATATGTTGGAGATTCAGCCACACTTAATACATTTGGTGATGTTAAAACGCTAACTCAAAATGTAAGACTGCCAAGAGATGTAATTATTGATAATCAAGGCTTATGTTTAGAGCTCTCTCTTTTGTGGGCATCAATACTTGAGCATATCGGTGTTAGATGCACCGTGGTATTTATTCCTGGGCACGCATTTGTTGTAGCATATGCTCCTAATGACGGAGTTCCTTTCGATTATGGTCTCGCAATTGAAACTACTGCTATAACTCCGCAAGCAGTTGGGGAGAAGGAAATTGTTTCTTTTGAGAAAGCTACAGAGATTTCCAGTAAAATTTATAACAAATATTCTGCTACAGGTGAGATGATGAGATTTGATGTTCAAACATACCAAAATTATGGTTTCACGCCGCCTGAACTTTCAGATTACGACATTACAAAATTGGTAGATATGCTTTCTCAACGTTTGCCGCATCAAAGTGATCAAAGCGAGTTGAGGCACCAAAATATCGAAAGTAATAATTCAAAAAATGATTCTGGTTATAACACAAATGAATCTAACAATAAACAAGATGAGGCTCCTTATAATCCTAATAATCAGTCTTCAGTGAATCCTAATGAACAACAAAATAATACAGTTTCACCAAACCAAACTTCAAATAATGATGATGAATTGATTGCTTACATTAGTCCTGATAATAAATTTTCAATCAGTCATTATAAAGAATGGGATGTAGAGTCACTAAGCGATATTGGCTTAAAGTTAAGTCATGGGCCAATTTTTATTATGATAAGTCCTATGCGAGGTGCTTCATCTGGTGCTCAAATATTAAATCTGATAGCTAATCAGTTCGCAAATAACTATCGAAATTTCACACGTATTGAACAGGCACAGTTTAACATTCCAAATAACCGTTTGGCTTATAACTCAAAGTTTAGAGGAATTAATAAATTAAATCAGCAAATTCATTTATCTATTATTGGAGTGGATGGTGTAGGCTCAGATGGATACGCAATAATTATATCAACACCAGAAAAAGATTATATTAGTTCGCGTGATGATGTTAATGAAATGTTAAAAACATTAATTTTTAGATAATATTATGAAAATATTAAGATTATTATTTTTGCCAGTTATATTCTGCATTAACTATTTAAATGCTCAATTTGTAGCTAATCAAATGGATGTTGCAGTTCAGATCGAACCGACTGGAGAGGCTCGTGCTAATTACGTGTTAACTTTTGATGCTGAAGCATGGAGGTCGTGGAAGAATTCTTTAGGTAGTGATGCTGATAGGGTTCGTGCAAATGTGAGGTATATTGGTGGTGCGCATACACAATTAGATGATTTTAAATATGAACGTGATGACTTGAATCGTGCAGCAAAAATGATGATTCATAGTAAAGTTGCTGCATTATATCATGACGGACGTTATTACTTTGATATAGATGAAGGATATAAACACATAGATACCAATGGTAATACATGGTATTTTAGTGGTAAGACAGGTATAGTTCCAGGTACATTTAAAATAACTATACCTGTTTCGGCTACTGACGCTAAGTTGTCAGATGGAGATAATAACCAGAAAGTAATTTCATATATAATTCCTCGAAAATTGGGATCAGCTCAGCGTTATCGTGTAATCGCTATTGGATTTTTTGCTTTGGCTATTGTATTTCTGGCTCTTGAAAGAGCTTTGTACGGTTCTAAGATTAACTCTATAGCTACAGCTTCAATAAAATGATATTCTTTTGATTAAACTTTTCAAAATATTCCATGAATTAAAATGAAAGATTCTTTGAATTCATATTCTGTTACAGATTCAATAACCAACAAACTAGGATTAGCTCGTATAGAAGCTTTCACATTAAAAGGATTTTTTTCTAAAGTATTTAGTAAACACAATTCTGATGAAATAGAGGAGGTGTTTACTGTTGGGAGTATTCATACGACTCCAAATTTAGATATATCTATGGCTGTATTTCCTACACCATGGGTTTTTGGAAGGGTACTTTTAGGTATTATAGCAACATATAGTTTATTCTGGTTAGGAATTAATATATTTGGTAATCCAAAATTAATACCTGGTTTGATATTTTCAGGTTCTTTTGCTGTTCCTATTGCGGTACTTGTACTTTTTTTTGAAATTAATACACCGCGTAATGTGTCAATTACTCGAGTAGCTGAATTTTTTGTACTTGGAGGTGTAGTAGCTATTCTTGTATCGCTTATATTTTTTAGTACTACAGCCCTCACGGATATTCTAGGAGCTCCTGCAGCTGGATTAATCGAAGAGAATGGCAAGTTGATAGCAATTATACTTGGTATTGGTATGTTGCCTAGAGACCGTCCTAGATATAAATTAAATTATTTACTTTATGGAGCTGCTGTTGGTTCTGGCTTTGCGTCTTTTGAATCAGCAGGCTATGCTCTGGAACTAAGTGCTAAAGGTTATGATATGTTAAGTGTAATAAATCTACGTGCACTATTAGCTCCGTTTGGGCATATCGTATGGTCAGCTATCGCAGCATATGCTTTTTATGATGCTAGACCAGATTTTAAAGATGTCTCATCTACTTTAAGATCAAGTAAGTTTAATAGATTATTTTTGGTTTCCGTCGCTCTTCATTTTATTTGGGACATGAATTTCGATTTGCCTTTTGGACTAAAATACTTGGGACTTGGCTTTGTGGCTTGGGTAGTAATTATCAGTCTGGTTCAAAGTGGTATTGGGGAAATTCAAGCAAAAGTAGTTCAAAATATTGAACCTCCAATATTGAATACAATTTAGATTTATCTTAAGTAGATTATTTGGGATTTTTTTTCTGCCTATGTTTTGTTAAGTCAGGAGCATAATACTCTTTATGGTTGCCTACTTCTTTTCGTACTTCTGCAACCATTTCTTTAGTAATGTAGGTTCCCTCGTTACTCCAAGCATTTCGTATAAACGTTAACACGTCTGCAATCCTTTGATCATCCCAATTAGCGCCATTAACTCCAAATGCAGGCATGTCGGGTGGGTTAGGGTACTCAATCGTACTAACACTAATAGGTCCTTTTAATCCACATAGGATAATTTTAATAAGTCTTTTTTCATCACCGTTTACCCATTCAGAACCAGCTAGTTGAGGATATTTGCCAGGAACAGACTTTCCATCCTCTGGATGGCATGTGAAACAACCTGCTTGAGGAATTCTAAAATCTCTCATCCCGGGTCGTGTTAAATCATAGGTCCTAGGAAATGAAATATTGTTATTTATAGGTGTCGTTTTTTCTTGTGCTTGGACTAACTCAAAGCTGCATGTGCATAGAAGAAACCAAAGATAACAAGAAAACTTCATTACGTATTTAAGGATTATAAATTGATACTACGGAACATCATAAACTTCAATCAATGTTGCTCCTGTATCTCCTGAAACTCCATTCACCTGAGCTGTATAACTACCAGGTGCGAGTGTTATGAGTATAGCTGAATCTGCGGTGCTTGTTTTGCCCCATGAAAATGCACCTACCGTGGCAGCAACTGTACTTATTTGTGAATCAGCAGCCCATCCAGCATTTGATGCTAATGTGTTTGAACCCGAAAAAAGAGTAATTTGTGGGTCAGGTATATAACTTGAAATACCGTACTGTGCTAAAGATGGTCCAGCAGCACGTATAAGCACTGTTTTTGAGGTTGATCCGCCAATAACAAAGCCAGCAGTTAATGCATTTCCACCTGCTTGTACGGAAGATAAACTCGATAAATTAATTAACCGTGGTGTACTCGTAGTATAAGTAGTCGTTGCATCATAAATCTCAAGCAGAGTAGTTCCTGTATTTGAAGATGAGCTTGATACAACTGCAGAGTAACTTGCTTTATTTAAACTCGAGTTTCCTGAGAAGATTAAAGCAGAATCTTTGCTAGTATTAGATGTCCATGTGAATGCTCCTACACTTGTAGCAGCTTGTGAAATAGCACTTAAGCCTCCCCAACCTGTATTTGATCCAACGACCGTATTTACATTACTTAATAAATTTAATTGCAGTGAAGGATCAGGGAGTGGATTTGAAACACCAAAACTTGTGAGCGCTGGTCCTGAGCTACGGATGAGTACTTGCTGTGATCCACTGGTGCCTGCGCCACCTACAACAAAGCCCGACGTTAGTGATCCATTTTTTTGTATGCTAGCGAGTGTTGATATATTGATAAGTCTTCCTGGATTTGCTGAATCGACTACAGAAAGTAACGCTGAGGTACTTGTGACCGAACCACTACTATTGGAAATCGTGCATGAGTAGTTTCCTGCTGAGCTCGAGGTAAGATTACTTAAGTACAAATTCTGATTTGTAGCGCCGCTTATAGCAGTTCCATTAAAATTCCATTGATAACTAAGCGGAGTAGAACTTGTCGCTACTATTCTAAATACAACGCTACTGGAAGTAGCTACATTTTGGCTTGTTGGTTGTGACGTAATTTGTGGTGCAGAACCACTCGATGATGTTCTCACTGCAAAAACAGGATAACTAGCTGTCATCACCTCATAGCTAATGATCCCTTGCATGTTGCGAGTTGGTCCATTTGCCGCTGGAACTGAATTATTAACACCGAACTCTTGTAGCCATGCTCGTGTATAGGGACTGCTTCCTTGTATTTGAACCGTAGATGACCAGTAAGCTGTTGCAGGAGTAGTTGCTGCTGGAAACATAATACGATTTACTGGTGCTAAAGCTGATGTCTGTGTTGTTGCTACGGTTAGATTGTAATCAGCCAAAGTTTGGAGCTCTTTTATGTTAGGTAATCTCCAATCGGAATATCCTCCCGTTTTGAGTGATGTAGCATAAGACAGTGCCGCCTGCCATGTCATAGCTGGTCCAGGAACTTGGGTCCACATAAGTCCTGTATCTAAATCTGTAATCGTACCATCTAAATTATTGCTATAGTTGTGACCGATACTCGGACTCGCTCCTCTGACATATCTTGCATGATATCTGAATGTTCCACCTGCGCTGAGTGTTTCCGTGAGTGGTTTTGGTCCTACACCACCACCTGAATTAACACACCATATATGCGTAGCATCTGATCCATAGATTATACTTGTCCACCAATAGTCAGCAGCACCACTTGGATTACTTGGAAAATAAGTTGTATTTATTGCAGCTGGATTTCCAATATTATGATTCATGATACTGAAGAGTTCTGTAGGAGTGGGTAGTCTCCAGTCAGAGTATCCACCAGTTCTAATCGAACTAGCATTGGACTGAGCATTTGCCCATGTACATTCACCGGCGTCGACTTTTTGCCACATGAGTCCAGTGACATTATCAGTAATTGTACCATCTAAATTATCCTTATAAGAAGGTGTATTAATAGAGTAGTCAGCATCTTGACCAAATGTCGTACCTTGGCGGATTGTTTGTCCTGTATCTGGTAATTTGAGCAAGCTAGGAGCTGCTACGGGGAAAGTAGTAATACGATTATTTACGCTACTGTAAGTCGTCGTTGTTGCTGGTACAGTAGGTAGACGCCACGTGATTGTTAATGATTTTGGATTTGGGGTGCGGTTAAGTACCCAGCAAATATCATAGGTTGAGTTACCTACCGCTACCCGCATGAGGTAATTGTCAGCAGAGGGAGTTCCTGATGGATCTAAACTTAGGTTACCTGCCGTGTCTGCAGTAAGAGCTACAGGATTCATGTAGCCTACAATTGATGCACCACTTACTGGATTTGCATTGTATCCTCCTGTACCCGATTTTCTTATAGACGATACTTCAGGTTGACCATCAACTTGTCCTCCGTAATTGATTACATTTCCGTAAAACGCTGAGGGTAAATACGGAGGCTTAGGGCCAGTTTGAGCACTACCTATAGCATGATAATGATAGCCCCAATTGCCATGAGAGTGTCCACCATTGGCATCGAGTGGTAGTTGAGCACTCCCATCAGGTTCTGTATAGCCATAGAGTGGGTAGCCATCAAGCATCCAGGCGATTGGTTTATCAATACCCAAGATTTTCTGTAAGTGAACAGGTGCAATGTGATAATGGTAATCGTCAGCTAAACCACAATGGCCACCGTAAAGGTCTAATTCGCCAATTTCATAGGATACACGTCCCGTATTGTTTCGAGGATTAAAAATAGCAACGCCGTCTGCTGCTATCGCTATGGCACCACGTTGAAAGTTTCCTGCTGAAATAGGTATAGGCGAAGATGAAGGAGTAGGACTTAAAGGAAGTTTCCAGACATTGGGTTGTCCATATCCTATAGATGCCTTGTCTGACTCCGGATTTGTTGTGTAGTTAAAATACGATGTAACAAGTGGTATCTGCTGCTGCCATGATGTAATGCCAACCATCAGTGTTGGCATAATTGAACTCATTGGTCTTCCATCTGATTCTAGGTAAAAAGAGCTGTTATCCCAGTAGTAACTAACATGTGGCTTAAACAAATTAAAAGATGAAGCCATGGTTACGGCGCTAGGTGCTATGGTAAGTGCAGGATTTTTATCAATCTGTGGTAAAGAAGTTTGGTCTGAAAACCACGTTGGAGCTGCAGTATCTGTAGCAGACGCTCTTGCACTGAGGATCGTCTGTGCACAAAAACTATAAACAAGACAAAGGATGGTCGTTATCTGTCTAGCACGTTTTGAGTAGTTGGTAACAAATAAAGACATGAGTAGATGATAAATATGAATAACGTAACTGTTGGAAGTTAGTATATAGAATTAAACCTTAATATTAGGTTAAGAGAGTGATGATTATTAGCATGTTGCAGCCTAACCTTAATCTAAAATTAAGGTTAAATAAGGTACTATAATTAAGCCCTCTGAATAAATACTGCCTATGTTTTTAAAACGTCATCTTTTACTATGCCTATTAACTTTAGGAATAGTCAGTTTATCAACCAATGCTTATGCTCAATACGCTGGTACGATAATTCTAGGAAGACCTGAAGACACTTCAATCGTAGCAAATGTTATGTCTCCTACTGCTGGGACAGTATTTATCCAATATGGTACCCAGTCGAATACTTATCCTAATCAAACGACTGCAGTATCTTTAGCAGCGAATACGCCTGCAGAAATTACACTCAACTCACTGACTCCTAATACGCGCTACTATTATAAATTGTCCTATACGCCGAGTGGTTCAAAGAGTGCGTCCTTAACTAGCGAGTACTCGTTCATGACTCAGCGCTCTCCTGGTTCTAGTTTTGTTTTTTGCTGCCAAGGAGATTCGCATCCAGAACGCAGTAAGAATGCGTTTGATTCTAATCTTTACATAAGAACGCTTACATCAGCGGCAGCATCAAAGCCTGATTTATTTGTAACACTAGGTGACGATTTTAGTGTCGATACACTGAGTACTTATTCGCAGTCGACTGTCTGGGGTAGATATTCTCTGCAATTACCCTATTTAAATATTTTAGGTCCTAATACAGGAATCATGCTTACTAACGGTAACCATGAACAAGCTGCTTTATATCTTTATGACGGTACTCCAAATAATGTAGCTGCCTGGGCGCAAAGTGCTCGTAATACCTATTACTCAAATCCTGCACCAGATCATTTCTATACAGGAAATCCTACGATACTTGATGGAGTAGGACCTAATCAAACAAAGGATTATTTGAGGGATTATTTTGCTTGGACATGGGGTGATGCACTTTTTGTAGTCATAGACTTTTATTGGGAATCTCCTGTTTGTGTTGATAGCGTTCTTGGGGGTGGTGCACATGTGAATTCTGATGAATGGCTAGATACCCTTGGTGAAACTCAATTTAAGTGGCTTGAGCAGACGCTTAAGTCGAGTAATGCCAAATTTAAGTTCGTTTTTGCACATCACGAAATGGGCACAGGCCGTGGAGGAATTGAATGTGCTAAAGATTATGAGTGGGGAGGTAATGATCCTTCTCTTGGTTACATATTCCCACAAAAACGTCCTGGTTGGAGTATGCCTATCCATCAAATGTTTGTTAAGTATGGTGTAACTGTATTTTTCAGTGGGCATGATCATGCTTTTGCGCACCAAGAGTTAGATGGGGTAACATATCAAGAATTACCTTATCCTGCTGATCCTAATTACGGTTTGTATAACGCCGATGCTTATGATTCTGGAGTTATTTATCCTGCTGCTGGTTATGCGCGAGTAACTGTCAATCCTACCTACGTTAAAATTGATTATGTAAGAACGTATTTGCCAGCTGATGAAGGTCCAGGGCGCGTGAATGGAGCAACCGTTTACTCGTACATGCTATCACCTAGACCAAATTTAGGAGCTGTAGCCGCCTCGCAGCAAAATCCAACCATTTCAACGAACAAGTGATTAAATACAGCATGAAGAAACAAATTATTTTTGGTTTATTTGCTGTAGTATTAACTTTGGGTGTTAATATCAGAGCTCAAAGTAATTATTCTACGCCCTATGCTCTGAGTACATTGGCTGGTAGTGTTGGTAGTGCTGGCTTTGTGAATGGGAGTAACTCTGTAGCGACCTTTAATTTTCCTTCTGGTTTGGCGATTGGCTCGGATAATTCTGTATATATTGCAGATCAATTTAATGGTACTATACGTAAAATTTCTCCTGCTGGTGTCGTATCTACCTATGTCACAGGAGCAGCTAGTAAATTATCCCATCCAACGGGTCTTACAATTGATAGTAAGGGAGTATTATATATCGCTGATCCGCTTTCACAGGGTATATATTCTGTTTCCACAACAGGAACTGTAACGTTACTTGCTGGCGGAACAGGTGTTGGAGGAACTGGCTCAGGTGGTGGCGTTGATGGTGTTGGTACGGCAGCAACGTTTTATGGACCTCGTGCGATAGCGGTAGATTCCTCAGGTAATTTGTTCGTTGCTGATACGGGTAATTATGACATCAGAAAAATAACACCCGCCGGAGTTGTTACAACCTTTGCTGGCAGTGGTGGTGCGCAGGGTACTGCTGATGGAGTAGGTGCCGCTGCACGTTTTTTTATGCCCGCTGGTATTACGATAGATTCCAGTGGTAATCTCTATGTGTCAGATACAAATAATTGCACCATACGTAAAATCACTCCTGCTGGGGTTGTTACTACAATAGCGGGAAATCCTGGCATTGCTGGTTCAGTAGATGGAACGGGAAACCAAGCGCAGTTTAATTATCCAACTGGTATAACCGTAGATGCCTCGGGTAATCTCTACGTCTGTGATCAATTTAATAGTGTTATAAGAAAGGTTACACCCACTGGAGTTGTGACAACACTAAGTGGATTGGTTACTACTGAAGGATCTGTAGATGGTGTAGGTTCTGCTGCTCGTTTAGCTTGGCCATATTGTATTGCTGTCGATTCAAACGGAAAACTGTATATTAGTGATTTTGAAAATTACACGATTAGAACTGCAGTGATTAGTTCTCAGGGTGTAATTCCTAAAATCACCCAGCAACCGGTAGCTCAAGTAGCTACTGCGGGTGGGGTAGTAAAAATTTCTGTGAGTGCGACAGGTTCTTCACTTACCTATCAGTGGTACTTAAATGGACTTCCTATTTTAGGTGCAACGAGTTCCTCTTATACAATTAATTCTTTTTCGAATGCAAACGTAGGAGTTTACACAGTAACGGTAACTGGAACTGGCGGCAGTGTTACTTCAAGCGCGGCCTCTGTTGTAGCTACCAGTACTAATCCTGGACACCTAATGAATTTATCGGTGCTTTCTATGGATGGACCGGGTAGCCAGTTGCTTACAATTGGTTTTGTTTCAAATGGCGCTGCAGGTAGTACTCAGCCGCTCTTAGTACGTGCAATCGGTCCAGCTTTAAGCGCCTTTGGTGTCCCAACGGTCATGGCAGATCCACAGCTAACTGTTTATGATGCTAATCAAGTGGTCATTGGTTCTAATGATAACTGGGGAAATACGTCTGCGAATATTGCAACCATTACTGCAGCTGATTCTGCAACGGGAGCATTTGCCCTGAGTTCAACATCAAGTCTCGATGCTGCCTTATTATTAAATGTACCTACTGGTGCGTACACGGCACAAGCTGCAGGTAAATCCAATGCTACCGGCAATGTCTTAGCTGAAATATATGACGCTACGAGTTCAAGTTCGTATACATCTACCTCCCCTCGACTTGTTAATATATCCTGCTTAGAGCAAGTAGCCTCTGGGGCTGTTTTAACGGCAGGATTTGTGGTCGGTGGAAGTACACCTGAAAAAGTTCTTATTAGAGCAAGTGGACCTACACTCGCAGGTAGTCCATTTAATGTGCCTAATACAATTCCTGATCCGCAATTCACGGTCTATGATAGTAACTCGAGTGTTGTTGGATTTAATTCAGTGTGGGGTGGAAGTCCTAGTGTAACTGCTGCGAATGCAGCAACAGGTGCATTTCAATTTTCCAGTTATGGCAGCAAAGATTCTGCCACCGTACTTACTTTAAATCCTGGGGCATACACAGTTCAGGTCAAAAGTGCTACGGGTCAGTCAGGTGTTACCTTAATTGAAGTATATGAAATTCCTTAAAATTACTATGCAAAGATCAATGATCAAATATGCGCTCTGCGTTATTGTTTTTATTGTAGGATCTTTTACTAGTGCTGGATTAGCTCAGTCATTATCTGGTCTGCCTTACGATGTTTTACTTGGCAGGCAAACAGATCAAAGTATCGCACTAAGCGTGTTAGCTTATTCGACTACTGACGTAATTGTAGACTATGGAACCCAGTCCGGAGTTTATTCGAACTCTAGTGATGTCAACTCTATCGCTGCAAATGCAACAAGTTTAATAACACTTAGTTCACTGAAGCCTGATACAAATTATTTTTATCGTATTCGTTACCGTGCAACAGGAGGCAGTACTTATATCAATGACAAAGAGTATTCATTTTATACACAGCGTGCCCCTGGGAAAACATTTAGCTTCGATATAGAAGCAGATCCACATTATCAGGATAATGAACCAGTTGTTTGGGCGCAAACGATGGCTAATATAGCAGCAGATAAGCCAGATTTTCTGATCGATATTGGCGATACGTACATGGATGAAAAATTTGGTGCTTCTACACTAGCGCAAGTCATGGCAAGTCACTTAGCCGTTAGGTCCCAGAATTTGGCTCTTATTGGAAATTCAGTACCACTATATTTAGTAAGTGGAAATCATGATCCGGAGTTGGGTTGGCTACTCAGTAACTCGAGTCCTAAGTCGAATGTTGCTGTATGGGGAATTCAAGCTAGGCAGTTTTACTTTCCATGTCCTGTAGCTAATAGTTTTTACTCTATGTCCACAACGCCAGACTCCTACACAGGAGCACCGCGTGATGCTTACTATGCTTTTACTTGGGGTGATGCCTTATTTATAGCACTGGATCCGTTTTGGTATACATGCCAAGGGGTAGCTCATAATAAAGATCCTTGGACATGGACACTAGGTAAACAGCAGTACGACTGGTTAACGAATGTCCTTAAGTCGAGTAATGCTAAATTTAAATTTGTTTTTATGCATCACATTATTGGTGGCAGTATGGATGGTGCAGCGCGTGGTGGCGTAGAGTTATCTTCCTTTTATGAGTGGGGTGGTAGCAATATTGATGGTACCTATGGCTTCACTCAGCAACGTCCTGGCTGGGCAATGCCTATACAAGATTTACTTTTGCAGTATGGTGTTACAGCTGTTTTTCACGGGCATGATCATTTATATGTAAAGCAGGTTTTAGATTCTAATGGTAATGGGGTTCCAAGACTTATTTATCAAGAAGTGCCTCAGCCAAGTCGTAGTAATCAGGCCATTACAACTGGTATAATCTACGGCTATCATACCGGAGTACTTTATCCTAGTTCAGGACATATCCGAGTAACAGTTAGTCCAACAAGTGCTAAATTCGATTACGTACGTGGTGTAATTGCTACCGACACAAGTGCATCAAAATCAGGAGTGGTAAATAATCAGGTTCAGTATAGTTACACCTTGAGTGCTCCAACAAGCGCTTCACTCCCGCTTATATACACAGAACCAATACGTCAGGCTGTTTCCGCTGGGAGTAATGTAAGTTTTTCTGTTGGTGTAACAAGTCCAACGGCTTGTACATATCAGTGGAGTAAGGATGGTGTACCAATTAAAGGAGCTACGTCATCGGCATATACTTTTGTAGCCACAGATACGACTTTTGCAGGTAATTACGCAGTGAGTGTTACAAATCAAGGGGGAACGGTATCCTCTTCAAACGCTTATTTATCCGTAGCAGGCAATCAGGGAAGGTTGATTAATTTATCTGTTCTATCATTGGACGGTCCTGGCTCTCAATTATTAACCTTAGGTTTTGTTAATGGGGGAGCAGGTACCTCAGGAAATCAAAATCTTCTTATACGCGGATCTGGTCCAGCGCTTACTGACTTCGGAGTTAAGACTGTAATGGCTGATCCAAATTTAACGTTATTTAGTGGAACTACTTCTTTACTCACAAACGATAATTGGGGCACGCCTGTTACAAATCAAGCAGCTGTGATTGCAGCGAATACCGCGACAGGAGCATTCCCGTACAACTCACTCACCAGTTTAGATGCTGCTACGGTTGCAAGTTTACCAAGTGTTAAAGGTGGCTATACCGTTCAAGTTGCTGGCAAAGATACGTCTACGGGTAATGTGTTAGCTGAAGTGTATGATGCTTCTGGATCTTCTAAATACGTAGCAGGAACGCCGCGCTTAGTTAATGTCTCATGTCTTCAACAAATTCCTGCCAATGGAATTCTTACAGCAGGTTTTGTGATTGGGGGTAGTACTGCGGTAGATGTTTTAATTCGAGTAGCGGGACCATCGTTATCAACGTTTAATGTCACGAGTGCTATGGCAGATCCAAAGCTCAGTGTTTATGATAGTAAATCAAATGAGCTTGGCTACTGTGTGGCTTGGGCTGGAAATCCTACGGTGCAGTCCGCGATTTCTCAGGTAGGTGCCTTTAATTTCACCAATTCTGGCACTGCTGATACAGCCGTTGTACTCAACTTGCAGCCCGGCTCATATACCGTACAAGCAACAAGCGTATCAGGAGCTACTGGAAAAGCACTCATAGAGGTCTATGAAGTGCCTTTGCCTCCAACCAATTAACTCCTATTGGCTGATACGTAACAGTAAAACGCTGTGAGGAGCTAAGGTAGCTTTATAGCTTGGGTCGATAGCATCTACATTTTTATGCAGCCATAAATCACGCGCTTTTACTGTACCGGTTATACCTAAGTCTTCTAAGTGAATCGAGGTAACAGCCTTCGTATCAGCTAAGTTAAATACGCCTAGTGCTTTTGAGCCGTCTGCTAGGTTACGTGACCAAATCTCGATTGAGCCTTCAGACCAAACGCGGTCGCCTTGTTTTCCCAGTGAATCTTGGTCAATCGCTATGACTTCTTTATTCAGAAGGATATCTTTTGTTTCTTGGGTCATCTTTGATAGGTCATTTCCGGCAAGCAGTGGAGCTGCAAGAATTGCCCATAAGCTCATGTGAATTTGATATTCACTGGTAGTCATTCCGCCATTACCAATTTCTAGCATGTCTGGGTCATTCCAGTGTCCAGGGCCAGCGTACTTGCTTAGTCCTGCTTGATGAAATCCAATCAGTACCATGCTTTTGAAATTATCATTGATATCTCCTGTTGTACGCCATGCGTTACCGCCAACACTTTCTCCCCATTGCCACACTTGGTTATGACCATATTGACATAAGCTATAAAAGATAGGACGACCGGTTGCGCGTAGGGCGTCACGCATTTTGATGTACGCATCTTTCATCATTTTAAAAGCAACGTCATCTGATTTAGCTGCCTTCATTTGAACCCGAAGCCCGCATAAGTCATATTTTAAATAATCTATTCCCCATTTAGCATAGGTATTAGCGTCTTGTTGTTCATGACCTAAACTACCTTCGAAACCTGCGCAGGTCTTAAGTCCTGGTGAAGAATATAAACCTAATTTTAAGCCTTTACTGTGCACATAGTCAGCAAGTGCCTTCATGTCTGGAAACTTACTATTCGTATGAATTTCGCCGTTTGAATCACGTTCACCTTCCCAAGCGTCATCTATATTAATGTAGGTATAGCCAGCGTCACGCATGCCGCTTGCAACCATAGCTTCAGCTTGAGCTCGCACGATTGCATCGTTAGTCGTACGTTTAAAGTGATTCCAGCTATTCCAGCCCATCGGTGGAGTAGCGCCAAGGGTAGGAGTCTGACTGTGTAAATTGGCTACTAAAAGTAGGCTACAGATAAATAAGGGGAGTTTATTCATGGGGCAGTGTTTTTTAAGTGTGACTATCAGACGCTTACTTAAATACTAAGTTACTTACGTACTGGCAATGAGTTATAAATGACCCAAAAGGCTCAAAAAAATCCTTTTTTCATATTGAAAGGATTGCGCCGAGCCAGTTAATCGCTACGTTCTACCTTTTCGTATTTAACACTCATCATGGCTCAATCGCTCTTCGATAAAGTTTGGAACGCTCATACCGTACGCAATCTGGCTAATGGTCAGACGCAGCTACTTATTGGTACGCACCTCATTCATGAGGTTACCAGTCCGCAGGCGTTTGGTATGGTGCGCGATTTAAAGCTTAACGTGCAGATGCCACATCGCACTTTTGCTACGGTAGATCACATTGTTCCAACCGATAAATTTTTAGAACCATTTGCTGATCCTTTGGCTGATGCGATGATCAAAGAATTGCGTAAAAACTGCGCAGACTTTGGTATCACATTCTTTGATCGCTCTACAGGTAAACAAGGTATCGTTCATATCGTAGGACCTGAACAAGGCATTACTCAGCCAGGTACAACGATTGCCTGCGGTGATTCACATACCAGTACGCATGGAGCTTTTGGTGCAATTGCATTTGGTATTGGAACAACTCAAATCCGTGATGTGCTTGCCACTCAAACGATGGCATTAGGACGTCTTAAAGTACGTCGCATTAATGTTAACGGAAAGCTACGTCCCGGCGTATATGCTAAGGATGTAATCTTACACATTATTCGCGTTCTTGGTGTTAATGGTGGAACTGGTTTTGCCTATGAATACGGTGGCGAAGTTTTCGATCGTTTCACGATGGAAGAACGTATGACTGTATGTAATATGTCCATCGAAGGTGGTGCTCGTGCGGGTTATGTAAATCCAGACGAAACAACCTTTGCATATTTAAAAGGTAAACCGTACTCACCAAAGGGTGCAGCGTGGGATGCAGCGGTCGCTTCATGGAAGGCAGTCGCAAGTGATCCAGGATGTCATTATGATGATGTAGTCACCATCAATGCCTCAGAGATTGCACCAACAGTTACCTGGGGAATTAATCCTGGGCAGGGTATATCAATCACAGAAAAAATTCCTGATCCTAAAACAGCTACCTCCGTCGATGAAAAATCTTCAATCGAAGAAGCGCTCGCTTATATGAAGCTTGCTCCTGGTTCTGCAATTAAAGGAACGAAGATTGATGTCGCATTTTTAGGCTCTTGCACAAATGGCCGTTTAAGCGATTTCCAAGAAGTTGCTAAGTACTTAAAGGGTAAAAAAGTAGCTCCTGGTGTTAAAGCGATTGCGGTTCCTGGCTCACAAGGCGTTGGTCTTTTATGTGCTGAACTTGGCATTGACCGTGTCTTTAGAGAGGCAGGCTTTGAATGGAGAGATGCAGGTTGCTCCATGTGTCTAGCAATGAATCCAGATAAACTTGTTGGTGATCAACTCTGTGCAAGTTCGTCTAATCGTAACTTCAAAGGAAGACAGGGAAGTCCAACAGGACGTACTATTCTTATGAGTCCACTTATGGTTGCAGCAGCAGCTATCACGGGAACAGTCGCTGATGCCCGTGAAGTATTTAACGTTTCTTCAAACTAATCTTTTCCATGTCACTCGCTAAAATTACTACTATCACTGGTAAAGCTGTTACCGTTCCTGGTAATGATATCGATACCGATCGCATTATCCCAGCTCGCTTCATGAAGTGTATTACCTTCGATGGACTCGGAGAATTTCTTTTTTACGATGTACGTAAAAATGCAGACGGCTCAAACAAGGCACATCCTATGAATGAACCTAAGTACAAGGATGCAACGATACTCTTATCGGGTGCGAACTTTGGCTGCGGTTCATCCCGTGAGCACGCGCCACAGGCAATTCAAAAACATGGATTTAAGGCTGTTGTTGCAGAAGGTTTCGCAGAAATCTTTTTTGGTAACTGCACTACGCTAGGTATTCCTTGTTTTACAGCTGCGCGTGAAGATATCGCAAAAATTTCTGCTGCAGTTGAAGCAAACCCTGCACTTGAAGTTACGTTAGACGTAGCAAACCAAGAAATTCGCTTTGGTAATCAACGTGTCAAAGCAAGTGTTCGCGACACAGCTCGCGATGCGCTTGTGAATGGACGCTGGGATGCAATCGCTGAACTCATCGAAGGTTTACCTGCGATGAACACGTGTGCTGCAACTTTACCTTATTTAGCGAAATAAGCTTAAGTATATAATATACATATACTTACGTGATAATTTAAGTGATTACTGAAATCCTTTTAGCGGTAATCACATAAAAATTAGAACATTTTAACCTAATCCGCGTCAGACTTTGTAACCTATTATGCTCTTAGCACTTGTTGATTGGACACGTATTGTGAGGGAAGCCGGTTTTCTAGCTTATCCCTTGGGATTATGCTCGATTTGCGCGGTTTATATTATTTTCGAAAGAGCATTTGCGTTGCGTGATGCAGCAATTCTTCCCGCTGATTTAGCGGAGGCAGTATTACAAGGTAAGACTGCAACGGGTGGTGCTCATTCTGCACTTGGTCGTATTGTATCTTTTGTTGAGCGTCATCCAGGTGATGCAGAGGGAGCAAAATCCTATGCACGTCTTGAAGTAATGAAGATGGAACGCGGTGTGAGCTATTTGGATACTATTTATACGGGTGCTCCGCTTTTAGGTCTTATTGGAACTGTCTCAGGTCTTCTTGCTGCGTTTAATGTGATTGATCCTGAAACGAAAATGCCTGACCCGATTAAGTTTACTGAAAGTGTTGGCTACGCTTTGTCAGCTACGCTCATGGGTCTTTGCGTAGCGATTATAGCGCTTGCAGGTAATGGTTATTTAGGACGCCGCATTGATCACCATACCGCTCGTCTTGATGTTTTACTCGAGCGTATTCTCGCTCGTAAAGTTAAAGAAACTTCAAGTAATTCCTAATGAGCGGCGGAATTGCAGCTAAACGTAGACGTAGACCAGAACTCCCACTGGTTCCACTTATCGACGTACTTGTTATGTTGGTTTTATTCGCGTTTGTAACGATGCGTTTCCAAACCAATCAGACGCTTAATATTACGCTCCCAAAAATTTCTACTGCTGGTAAAAATCAATTTACCGGTAGTATTACGCTCGCAATAGAAAAAGACGGTTCAGTTACTTATAACGGAAGACCGATGACGGATGAGCAACTCGTAGATCAATTAATTCAGGTCCAGAATGCGAATAAGGATACGCCTATTTTAATTCGTGCTGATGAAACTACGCAGTTAAAGAAATTAGCATTCGTATGGGACTCCTGTCGTAAGGCGGGTTTAAGTCGCGTCAGTATTCAGTCGCGCTAATTCTTGCTGCCGTAAGTAAAGCGCTTCAAGCTAAGCGCACTATGTACATTGCTATCACGGGTGTAACACGCGGACTTGGATTTGCTTTAGCCAAATGGTTTATAGCTAACGGACATACCGTTGCTGGCTGTGGTAGAAATGGCCAAGTTATCTTTGATCTAAGACTTGATCATCCTTCACCCCATTTATTTGAAGTTGTAGATGTTACTCAGCCTGTAAAAGTTTCGATATGGGCAGAGCGTGTCCTTGCAAACGGGGCACCTGATATCGTGATTAATAATGCTGCTTTGATGAACGATCCGGCTCCGCTTTGGGATATTTCAGCAGAAAAATTTAATCAACTGATGGCTGTAAATATTAATGGTACAGCAAATGTGATTCGTTCATTGGTTCCTGCAATGATTGAACGAAAAAAAGGAGTGATCGTAAATTTGAGTTCAGGTTGGGGTAGAAGTGTGTCCTCAGGCGTTGCGCCTTACTGTGCATCGAAGTGGGCGATCGAAGGATTAACTCAAGCCCTAGCTTTAGAATTACCCAAAGGGCTAGCTGCTATTCCACTTAATCCGGGTGTTATAGATACAGAGATGCTACGGCAGTGCTTTGGCAATGAAGCGGAAGGCCACATTAAAGCCGAAGCATGGGCACAGATAGCCGCACCTTTTATTTTAAAACTCGGAGCTAAAGATAACGGAAAATCTTTAACCGTACCAAACGCTGCCAATTAAGCATTAATTGGCAGGCATTTCTACGTGAGGCTCGACATCTTTTTCTGGATCAATTCCAGAAAGTCCAAAGCCGAATAGTTTTAGAAATTCAGTTCTGTAGCCTTCGATATCGGTTAATTCAGCGAGATTCTCTGTTGTGACATGAGGCCAAATCGCCGCCACCGCATCTTGAATATCTTTTTGCATTTCAAGTTCATCAACTCGAATACGGCCACCTTCATCGACTTTAGGACCTTGAGCGGAATACAAGTGATCCGCAAATAGACGCTGCATTTGTTCGATACATCCCTCATGAACGCCTTTTGCTTTCATGACTTTATAAAGAATAGCGATATACAGTGGTACGACTGGAATTGCAGAGCTAGCTTGAGTAACCAGTGCTTTGTTTACGGAAATATAAGCTCTACCACCAACGGTTGCTTTGAGGTTTGCATGGATGGCTTTTGCTGCACGCTCGAGGTCATTTTTTGCCATACCGATTGTGCCGTTTTTATAAACAGCCCAGGTAACTTCTGGTCCAATATAAGAGTAAGCAACGGATTGTGCTTTAGGTGCTAGAAGTCCTTCATCTGATAGTAGTTTCATCCACATTTCCCAGTCTTCGCCACCCATGACTGCAATCGTGTCTGAAATTTCTTGTTCAACGGCTGACTCAATGGTCACTGTGCTTACAATGCCTTTATCGGTATCTACAGTTTTATTTGTGTAGCTATTTCCGATTGGTTTTAGAACTGAGCGGTGTGTTTCTCCCGTTTTTGGATGCGTTCTACGCGGTGAGGCTAAACTATAAACCACTAAATCTACTTGGCCTAAATCTTTCTTAATGAGGTCAAGTGTTTGGCGTTTGATATCGTCTGAGAAAGCATCGCCATTAATGTTTTTTGCGTACAGTCCTTCTGCGCGTGCTGCATTCGTAAAGGCAATCGTGTTATACCAACCAGGTGTTGCAGGGCGACCGTCCTCAGATGGACGCTCAAAAAATACGCCTAATGTTGCAGCTTTAGAACCATAGGCAGCGGCAATACGTGAGGCTAAACCATAGCCTGTGGATGAACCGATGACTAAGACTTTCTTAGGTCCATTTTGAATGGGACCTTTAGCCTTAATATGGGAAATCCATTCCTTGACGTGTGCATCACAGCCAACGGGATGGGCGGTTATACATACAAATCCGCGGACACGAGGTTTGATAATCATGCTGTATTAGTGTTAACGTAGAGCGTTGGGAGGCAAGAGGTAACTTAAGGCATAAAAAGGCGTCTTTAGAGCATATCTAGGCCTTTCGTGACTTGCAGAAACGCTTTAAAAGGTCTGATTATAACCCGTAACCCATAAAATCCCCATGATTCGATTGACCCAAAGACTTCTTGTCACAGCTCTTGTTGGTTTGAGTGCCCTTAGCATACATGCTCAGTCTAATGCAGTAAGCCAGGCACCTAAGACAATTCTTTATTTTACCAAATCCTCTGGATTTGAGCATTCAGCGATTAAGGATCCGGCAACACACCCAAGTAAGCTAGGTGGTGATTTAAACGGTATTTCTTTCCCTGTTATTAAAGCCATTGCTGAGAAAAATAATATCAAAGTTGTTTTCTCTAAAGATGGTAGTTTGTTTACACCCGAATATCTCTCCAAGTTTGATGCCGTAGTTTTCTATACGACCGGTGATCTCACTACCGTTGGTACGGATAAGAATCCTGCTATGACAGCAGAAGGTAAAAAAGCACTGTTTGATTATATTAAGTCAGGTAAGGGTTTTGTTGGTCTACACAGCGCTACAGATACCTTCCATTCACATTCTGCAAAAGGTGCTCCTCATTTTCAATCTGACGGAGATAAAGCAGATGATTATATTAAGATGATTGGCGGTGAATTCGTATCTCATGGTAAACAGCAGCCTTCAAAATTAATTGTTACAGATTCTGCCTTTCCAGGAGTTGCTGGAGTTCCTGCAACAGGAATTACAGAAGAGTGGTATTCACTTAAGAATTTTGCCCCTGATTTACACGTTATCTTAGTGCAAGATACAGCAGGAATGCAGGGTTTTCAATACGACCGTACGCCTTATCCATCGACCTGGATTCATGCCTATGGAAAAGGACGAGTATTCTATACGAATATGGGTCATAGAGATGATATGTGGATGAGTGCGATGTATCAGAACATCATTGCTGGAGCGCTTAACTGGGCAACTGGCAGAGTAGATGCTGATCTTACACCCAATATTGCTCAAGTAACTCCGCTTGCTGACAAAGGACCTGCGGATCCTGTTAAAAAGTAAGTTACTTAGCTTAAAATTTACTACGGCCTCACTTGATTAAGTGAGGCTTTTTTGTAGGTTTGTAACACACGTCATTTAAACTCTTACCGCTTTGAAAATATACTTCATGGGAATTTGTGGAACAGCGATGGGTAACGCCGCGTTACTTCTGCGCTCGGCTGGGCATGAAGTTTTAGGGTCAGACACTGGAATTTATCCACCCATGAGTACGGTGCTGAATCAGGCCGGTATTACGATTTATGAAGGTTATGATCCGGTCAGATTAAATGCATTAAAGCCTGACCGTGTGGTGATCGGAAATGCGATGAGCCGTGGTAATAGTGAAGTAGAGTGGTTACTTGAGACACGGGCTTTTGCTTATTCCTCCTTACCAGAAATTTTAGCCGAGTTTATTTTAGCTAAGCGCAGTAACATCGTCGTTTGTGGAACTCATGGAAAAACAACAACGACTTCACTCTGTGCATATCTCTTACGCGCAAACAAGCGTGATCCAGGCTATTTGATTGGCGGAGTGCCACGAGATTTACCGCAAGGCTGCAACGTGGGATCTCACACAGATCCATTTGTGATCGAGGGAGATGAATACGACAGTGCTTTCTTTGATAAGCGTAGTAAATTTATTCATTACTTACCGCATATCGCTGTACTTAATAATTTAGAATTTGATCATGCGGATATCTTCCGTGATTTGCAGGATGTTAAACGGACGTTTATTCATCTGACTCGTATTGTTCCTCGTAATGGCTACATCGTCATGAATGGAGATGATGAAAACCTAAAGAGTTTGGGTGATTGTGCTTGGACTCAGGTAGTACGCGTTGGTGTCGCAGAAAGTAATGATGTTCAAATAACCCAGTTTAGTGAGTCACTTTCTGGAGTCACCTTTGACGTAAATTATAAAGGTAAGCTGTGGGGTAAGGTAAGCTGGAATTTACCTGGAATTTATAATGCAAGAAATGCAGTCATGGCGATGACTGCGGCTGCGCTGGCCCTTTATCCAGAAGATCCGACTAAGTTAGATATTCATGACTTAAGTTCTTTTAAAGGGGTGCAGCGTAGACAGGAAATATTGGCGTCTGTAGGAGCACTTAAAGTCATTGAAGATTTCGGGCATCATCCTACTGCGATTTTGGAAACGCTGAAATCACTCAGGGCTCGTTATCCTCAAGCGAAACTTACCTGTGTTTTTGAACCTCGCAGTAATACAGCGCGTGTCAAAACCCTAGAGGCTGATTTTACACGGGCTTTTGCAGCTGCAGATGAAATTTATTTAGGCCCTGTACATCGCCTTGATAAATTAGAGTTAAGTAACCGCTTTGATACAAGAGCTGTCGCAGAGCAGTTGAATATGCAGGGTAGAAAAGCTCAGGCCTTTCCTTCTAATGGCGAACTCCTGCGCAAGTTGAAGCAGGATACGTTGACGGATAAAACAGAACGTGTGGTTACGTTTTTCTCTAACGGTAGCTTTGACGGTATTATTAGCGACTTTGCTAAAACCGTTAAAGGTTAACTACTGAGCGACTTTAGCTACTTTATAGCTCTTAGGTTTTTCGCCCTTAGGGAGTGCTAATAAATCGTAGTCCTTACTGCCAGTGATGGTTACGTTCGTAAAAGATCCAACGGGAAGTGATGGGCTGACGTAAACACGGCCATCAATATCAGGTGCATCGGCTTCTGCGCGGGCAACGCCGGTTTCTTCAACTAAAACCTTAAGTGTTTTACCAATACTGCGTTCACTGACTTTGGAGGCGATTTCCTTTTGAAGACTCATCAAGCGGCGATAGCGGCGATCTTTTTCGCGAGCATTGACTTGATCTTTCATCTTGGCCGCACGCGTACCATCTTCTTGAGAATAGCGGAAAACGCCGAGGCGCTCAAATTCAGTTTCTGTAATAAACGCGGCTAATTCATCTACGTCAGCATCGAGTTCGCCAGGAAAACCGACAATGAACGTGGTGCGTACAGCAATACCTGGAATACCTTTTCTGATTCGTTTAATTAAATCGCGAATATAATCACCACTTGTTTCGCGCTGCATTATCGTGAGCATTCTATCACTGATGTGCTGCAGTGGAATATCAATATAGCGAGCTACTTTAGGACACTCGGCGATTGTTTTAATTAATTCATCACTCCAGTGGGCAGGGTGAGTATAGAGTAGACGGATCCAGAAATCGCCTTCGATCGCGTTTAGTTCACGTAAAAGTGTAGTGAGGGCAGTGCCTCGTGAGGAATCAACAGGAGTACGTGGGTTAGGTCTTTCCTCCCAGGTATCCATGCCGAAGAAAGTCGTATCCTGAGAAATTAAATTAATTTCTTTTACGCCATCTTTAACCAGCTGTTTTGCTTCAGCGACAACACTTTCAACAGTGCGGCTACGGTGACGTCCACGAATTTGGGGGATAATACAAAAGGTACAGGGGTGGTTACAGCCTTCAGCAATTTTAATATACGCTGTGTGTTTAGGCGTAAGTCTAAAACGGGGTGTGTTGTAATCAGGTATGTACGTTGAGCGAGGTGTAACAAAACTAACAGGACCTTCTTTGGTCGTGTGACCTTGAGGTGCTTTAATTTCAGGAGATGCGACTGAAGGTTTATTACCGTAGAGTCCATCAATGATTGGAGCTACTTGGGTGATTTGATCTAGCCCAATAAACGCATCCACTTCAGGAAGATCGCTAGGTAACTCCTTGGAAAAACGCTGGGACATACAGCCCGCGACGATTAATTTTTGGTCCTTACGTCTCTTTTTTAAGCCACGCTGAGCATGTGCTTCTAAGATATGACTAATTGATTCCTCTTTGGAGGAATCAATAAATGAGCACGTATTTACAATGACCACGTCAGCCTGGTCGGCATCGGGGGTCACTTGCATACCTGCTTGATGCAGGTGGCCCACCATAATCTCGCTATCAACAAGATTTTTGGCGCAACCAAGCGAAATGAGGCTGACTTTAATCAATTACTTTTTCTTAGCTACTAAGTCTTTAGCTTTCTTGCGCTTAAGATAGGCTAGGCGACGGCGTTTCTTGATGACCTTGTTGTACTGTTTACTCATGATTAATTAGATAAAGGGTCTATCTTTAGTGCCCTAGCAATTGAGTCAAGCCTCAGGCGCTATCAACTAGGCTAAAGCCTAGCTGTTTTGCTAGTGCTTGGTGGGTAATACCATAAAAATGGGCTAAAGCACGTATTGTAGGGGCTATTTCAGGCTTTTTAGCTGATTGTTTGATAGCCGCGATCATCAGGTTCTTGGCCGTATGTTCGGTCGATATAAACTCAAAAACCTTGGTTTTATAGCCTGCCCATTCAAGAAGGAGCGCTCGGAGGCTATCGGTCACGAATTCGGCATGGCGTTCTTCAAAGATTCCGTGGCGTAGGCTAGCTGCAAGAACTGGAGGAGCTTTGAGTTGAGGACGTAACTGTTTTTGGCAACACGGTGATACAATAATGAGTTTTGCTTCTGCGTTTATTGCCTGGGCTAATGCATCGTCGGTTGCGGTATCGCATGCATGCAGGGCGATCAGAACATCAACTGATTGTAGCGGGGTGCTTGCAATCGTGCCTGCTTTGAAATTTAGAAAATCTGACATGCCTGACTTTGAAGCTAACGCATTACACAACGAAACAAGTTCAGGTCTTAACTCAACTCCAGTCACCTGTGCTTTTGATTTAAGTAATTCTGAAACTGCGAAAGTAAGATACCCTTTGCCTGAACCCATATCAACAACGGTAAGCGGCTTAGTTGGATTAGTCAGGTGAGCCTCATCTAAAAGAGAAGTTAGTAGCTCAGAGAATTTCTGAATTTGCTTAAATTTAGACGCCATTCCTTCTTTAGGGAAGCCACTCGAGTTGGTTATGCCCAGTGCTTCAAGCCAGCGGGTCTGTGGATTAATAACGCGATTTTTTTCTCGGTCGTTACCACTGAGTGTTGGTTTTTCAAATGCAACCTTCGTACGTGTAAGACGAGAGGTTCCCTCCTGTTTGCATTCTAATTGGAGTGTTTCAGATGCTGAAAATAAATGTGCATCTAAGAAGTCAGTACCGATTAAACGCGTGATGATTTCTAGTCCTTCATCACTTGAGAAATTTTTCGTAATATCATTTGTTTTGTGATGCCAAACAAAGGACAATTTAGGACCTGACTTTAGTAATACTGGTCGAACGGATAGTTTTTTAATCGTCTTATCTTCTCCAATAAAACGCGATAGAATGAGTTTTTTAAGTACCTCAGTGTTTATCGCCTGTTTAAGCGATTCGGTAAATGAGGTCTTAGGGTTCATAGGTGTGTACCAATAAGACTTGCATGAGACCTACGTAAGGTCAACTGGCTGTATTGAGTCGTTTATTCGAAGCGTAAAGCATCGATTGGATCTAGCCGTGCAGCTTTGAGAGCAGGATAGTATCCAAAGAAAACGCCGACAGCTCCGCTAAATAGAAATGCAATCATCGAAACAGAAGGAGATATAACTGTTGGCCAATGGTTAAAATGAGAAAGCGTTTTAGCTGTAAGAATACCGATTGCTATACCCAGAAGACCTCCCGTTAAACTCAGGACAACGGATTCAATAAGAAATTGAGTGAGTATATCAGATCCATGTGCACCCACTGCCATGCGAATACCGATTTCTCGTGTTCGTTCGGTGACAGATACAAGCATGATATTCATGATGCCAATACCTCCTACAACTAATGATACACAGGCAATTGCACCTAGTAAAAAGGTCATTGTGCGTGTGGTTGCTGTCGCTGCATCTGCAATTTCTTGTTGGTCTCGAACATTAAAGTCGTCGTCGCGTCCTTCTGCAATGTGGTGTCTTGCATGCAGTAAGTTAGCGATATCAAGTTCAACCAGAGGAATACTTGCGTTTGGTACTGCTTGAACATTAACCACAGCTAAATAGGTCTGTCTAGAAAACCGTTTCATAGCACTGGTGTAGGGTATAACTACCATATCATCTTGGTCATTTCCTTGGATGGAAAAGCCTTTACTTGATAAAATACCTAGTACTTTGAATGGAAGGTTTCGAATGCGTATTGTTTTACCTACGGCATCACCTTCAGGGAAAAGGTTGTTTACGATTGTTTGTCCAATGATGCACACTTTAGCGTCAGACTTTACATCTTGGTCAGTAAACATGGAGCCTTCGCTCAGAGGCCACTGACGTATCATGAGATAGTCTTCACTTTCACCTCTAATTCGAGTTCCCCAGTTTAAACCGTTTGCAAAAACTTGAGCGCCGCCAACGACTTCTGGACTGACTGCTTGTATGTCGCGAATTTCTGCTTTGATTGCTTCTGCGTCCTTGATGGTTAGGGTACCTGCTCCACCGTAACCACTGCGTTGACCGCCTGAATTAATGCTGCCTGCAAAAACTAGAATAATATTTTGGCCAAGGCTTGCTACTTGAGCTTCTACTTGAGATTTAGCTCCGTCACCAATACTGACCATGGCAATTACTGCACCTACGCCTATGATGATGCCTAGGGCAGTTAAAATCGAACGCATTTTATTTCTGCGTAAGGCTCCAAAAGCGACTATAAATGTAGCAATAATACGCATCGTTTTAAGCAGTTAGTTTCGCTGCACTTTCTTGTTCTTTGATGTGCTTAATTTCTTCTTCAGCAATTAAACGATCTTTTATTTGTACATCACTTACAATTAGTCCATCGCGTAGGATAATATTTCTCTTACAGTATCTAGCTATATCCAGTTCGTGCGTAACCATCACAATGGTGATTCCCTCATTGTTTAATTTTTGAAATACACCCATTACCTCAATCGATGTTTTAGTATCCAGGTTGCCTGTAGGTTCATCGGCTAATAAAACTTGAGGTTCATTCACTAATGCTCGAGCAATGGCAGCACGTTGTTGTTGGCCACCAGAGAGTTGACTTGGAAAATGATCAGCTCGTTGACTTAAGCCTACGATGTCGAGGCAGTGCATTGCGCGCTCATGAATGGTTTTTCTCGATAGATTGCGACTACCATAGAGCATGGGTAATTCAGTATTTTCTAGCGCCGTTGTGCGTGATAATAAATTAAAACCCTGAAATACGAATCCTAGTTTCTTGTTACGAATATCTGCGAGTTGATCACGGTTTAGACCGGAAACATCAACTCCATCGAGTAGATATGTACCAGAGGTGGGGCGATCTAAACATCCCAGGAGATTCATCAGGGTTGATTTTCCTGAGCCGCTCGCACCCATCAAAGCAACAAACTCGCCTGGGAGTATTTGAGTCGATACTCCACGTACAGCATGTACTTTAACTTCTCCAGAATCATAAATTTTCTGGATGTTATTTAGCTGAACGACAGGTTGCATGCCTAGTTATAGAAGTGTTTACCGAATAATATTACCTACGCCACGACCACCAAAAGGGCTACTGGATGTAGGATTATTAGATTGCAAGGCGCCTGTAATCAGAACATCCCCCGGATTAATTCCTTCATCAATTTCAGTTTGTGCGCCATCGGTAATACCAAGTTTTACTACAACTGCCTCAGGGTGAGCGTTTAAATCTCCGTTAGGCAGACGATATATTGTGCGATACACAGGTGCATCGGCAGAGGCGCCACCTTTACGCATGGCTGATCCTGTCATCCCTTCAGGTAGTTCAATCCCGCGCTGCTTTGCTAAGGTCATTAATTTTTCTCTAACCTGAGGTGATGGAGGTCCACCGCTTCGATCATAACCAGCATCTTGCATGAGTTGTACAAACGCTTTGCGACGTTCTTCGGGGCTTAATTTTTTAGCGGGTTGGGAATCATCACTTGAGCCATCCTTTGCTGCTTTAACAACTAAGTACTGCAAATTATCAGGCATTCTAAAGCGAAGACTTGAGTTAGGTATGCGTACAACATTAGTGCTGTGTGCTACGATAATAGAAACGGTAGCAGTCATACCTGGTTTTAATTTTAACTCATCATTTTCTACTGATATCATAACATCATACGTTACGACATTTTGAATCGTAGCTGCTGAATTTCTTATCAGAAATACTTTTCCGTGAAATTGTCTATTAGGGTATGCATCGACTAGAAACATCACATCTTGGCCAACGCGCACTGAGCCTATATCTGCTTCTGCAACTGCAGCATCGATTTGCATTTTCGTTAAATCGTTAGCGATTTCGAAGAGTGTAGGGGAGCTAAGTGAAGCTGCTACAGAGTTACCTACATCGATTAATCGATTAATAATTACTCCATCAATTGGGGATAATATATTGCAGTAGGATAAGTTTGCTTTAGCGGTATCAACGGTGCCTTGTGTGATTTCGACTTGAGCACGTGATTCATCAACCAAAGCGGCTTGAGTATCATATTCCGATTGAGGAATTAACTTTTTGGCTAACAACTCTTCATAGCGTTTAAGTTGAATCTCTTGGAGTTTATTGTTTGCTTTGGCGTTAAGTAAGTTTGCTTCTGCTGAACGTAATGCCGCCTGGTAGTTAATGGGGAGTAGCGTAGCAAGTAGCTGTCCTTTTTTTACTTTCTGATTATAATCTGTGTATAGACCATTAACTAAGCCTGAAATCTGACTACTCACTAAGACATCAAGAAAAGGTTTAAGAATTCCTGTTGCTGTTACTGCTTCTGTTAAATCGCCCTTATCTGCTGTAGCTGTGTAGTACTGTGGCGGCGTAGGTTTTGCAGATTCCCAAAAATACCAGCCAGCAAAGGAAGCTAAAGCCACACCGAGTGTGATTAGTATAATGGGTTTTAATGGTTTTGAATTAGCCATACTGAGGGTGTGAAAAAAAGACTTATAAGGAGATGACTAGATGCAGGCATCTAGTAACGGAAGGACTTGCTTCCTCTAAGACGCCAAATGTGTCAAAAGGTGACACTAAACTTTATACGCTTTTTTTAAAGCTGCAGCTACGTCAGGGGGCACAAAGTGCTTCACATCACCGCCGTATTTGGCGACTTGTTTAACAAGACTAGAACTTGTGTAACTGAATTGTTCGTTTGGCATGACGAACAGGGTTTCCAGTTTAGGCTCAAGATGACGATTCATTAACGCCATATTGAATTCAAATTCAAAATCGGAGAGTGCTCGCAGGCCACGGATAATGGCATCCGCTTTAAGATCTCGAGCTAAATCGACGAGTAGGCCTGTGAAACCAACAACCTTAACGTTTTTAAATTGTGCTACGTTATTTTGTACTAAGTTGAAACGCTCCTCGGTACTAAAAATGGGTTCCTTACCTGCATTTGCAGCGATAGCGATCGTCACTTGGTCGAATAGTTTGGCCGCACGTGAAAGTACATCAAGATGCCCATACGTTATTGGGTCAAAAGTTCCAGGGTAGATGCAATGTTTCATGCGACAGCATAACAAGAGCAGAAAGTTAGCTATTCCGCAACTCTGCTCTGTCATGCTATTGACGGTCTGTTACGAGGTGGTATTGTTTGGTTATAGGATGAATCTCCCTAACTTAATCACGCTTTCACGTATTCCGCTCATGTTTATCATAGCGGTACTGATGTACTGTGAATGGATTGGTGCAGCGACGCTTGCTTTTAGTTTATTTATTATCGCTGCAGTAGGTGATTGGTTGGATGGATATCTTGCTCGTACTTGGGGGCAAGTAACTACGTTTGGAAAATTAATGGATGCACTCACCGATAAAATTATGGTGATGGGTTTAGTAATCTCTCTCGTAGGTTGTGCTCAATTTGTTGCGCGTCCAAAACATGAAATAGCAATTGCGATCACACTGATTACACTATGCCGCGAATTTATGGTGACAGGAATGCGTATGGTTGCTGCAGCTAAAGGAGTTATTGTTTCAGCCGATAGTGGTGGGAAAAGTAAAACGTTAACGCAATTAATTGCTATTGGATTTTTACTTGGAGCTCCGATGTTAAGTCGTGATTTTGCTTATTTTACTGGGAAAAATTGTGACTGGTTTTCTCATATAATACAGCAAGTGGGTGAATATATTTTTGTTCTTGGAACAGCGCTAGCAGTGTGGTCTGGATGGCGTTACATTTCTAAATTCAGAAATGTATTTTTTAATGCATAATAGCTATGAAGCTTACTCAGCCATCATGGCCTAAAGTATTTCCAACTTCTGTTGTTTTAACGCTTGCTCGGTTAGGTCCAATAGGAAGTAAACTGCCTGCACCTGGAACGTGGGGATCTCTTGTTGGTATAGCTTATTTTGTACTCTTTTTTGAAAGCTGTACTCTCTGGGAGGTTCTGTTTTATACAGCGATCATATCCTATGTTGCAGTCGCTTTTTGTGGTGAAGCAGAAGTGCGCCTTGGTAAAACAGATCCAGGTGAAGTAATACTTGATGAATTTGTTGCTATGCCGCTTGTTTTTTTAGGTTATTCCACACTCAGAAGCACGTTCTCTGAGTGGCTAGTACTCTTACTCGGGTTTATCTTATTTCGAGTCTTTGATATTTTAAAACCGTTTGGTATTAAAAAATTGCAACGACTGAATGCAGGCTGGGGTGTGGTTGTAGATGATCTCGTAGCAGCGTTAGCAGCTTGCTTAACGCTACACCTACTGCGCATCGTTTTACCGCATTAAGCTAAGAGAAAATAACGTACCGCGGCGTGATAGCCCTCAAGACCAAGGCCGCTTATCACAGCAACACAGGCGGGAGCAGTCAGTGAATTATGTCTAAATTCTTCGCGCTTATAAATATTGGAAATATGTACTTCGATTGCTTTTAAGCCTGAACCAGCTAAAGCGTCACGGAGTGCAACACTCGTATGCGTAAATCCGCCTGGATTAATAATGATCCCATCAAATTTAGCTTCAGCTAGGGAGGCGATCTTATCGATCAAAGCACCTTCATGGTTAGACTGAAAGAAACTCAGTTCTACTTTACTTGAAAAAGAACTGCGCAGTGCTGCCTCTAAATCAGCGAGTGTTTCTTTGCCATAAATCTCAGGCTCTCTTTTACCGAGACGATCGAGATTTGGGCCATTGAGTACTGCGAGCTTTTTCATGAAAGTAAGTATCGTGTATTTTCGATTAAAATTAAAGCGGATTTTCAGTTCCAATAAATTCCCAAGGTAAATTGAATTTCTCTGATAATTCTTTAGCGAGCGCTTGTACGGCATGTACCTCTGTTGCGTAGTGTCCGCATAAGTAGAGGTTGAGTTTTGCTTCTTGAGCTAAATTGAAATGCTCTTCCCTTAATTCTCCCGTAATGAGTGTATCAACGCCTGCTGCGAGTGCTTGAGCAATTGCACTTGAGCCACTACCGCTACAAATAGCTACTTCTCGAGGGCTTGTACTTCCATATTCAATCGCTGTTACTTTTGAATAATGTTTTCCGAGTTCTTTTTTTAGCTCTGTTTGTGTTAACGTATTGTGTGCGATAAGACCAATGTCTCCGCCCTCATTAGGGTAGAATCCTCGACTTGCTTTAAGTCCGAGTTGTTTTGCAATCAGAGCATTGTTTCCAATTTCTTTATGGGCATCTAAGGGTAAGTGGCTCGAGTAGAGTGCACAATTTCCGTTTATGAGGGTAGTAAGTCTATCATAGACAGGACCAGTAAACGCACGCGGCATATCCCAAAACATACCGTGATGGACGATCAGGAAATCAACCTTTTGGGCAACAGCTTTTTGAAACGGAATAACTCCAGCATCCACGGCAGCTCCAATTTTAGTCACGCTGCCACGATTTGAAAGTTGCAAGCCGTTGAAGGCACCTGGTGCATCCTTAAAGGCAACTTTGTTCGTGCGACTATCACAGTAAGAGACTAAATCCTGCAGGGTAGGCATAGTCTGAGTGAAGCAAACAGCGAGGTAGCTTGCAAGCTATCGAAATTATAGCACTTCCTCACTCATTTTACGCATTGTGATTGCCCGAAGAGCGCTGTTTTATAATTATTTCCTAAGTCTAATGAAGAAAAAGATAAGCCCAGTTAAATTGATTAGTGAGGCCACAAAGAAGTTTTCTAGTCGTCCAAGTTGGGACGAGTATTTTATGGCAACTGCGGTTCTAATGTCGACTCGTTCAAACTGTGAACGGCTGCATGTAGGCTGTGTGATTGTAACGGGTGGATCGCGTAAGAATCGTATCGTTGCAGCGGGCTACAATGGTTACTTGCCAGGCACTCCTCATGTATCTCGTTTACGGGATGGTCATGAGCAAGCAACGGTTCATGCTGAACAAAATGCAATCGCAGATGCAGCACGCCGTGGAAGTTCTGTTGAAGGGTGTGTCGCCTATGTGACGCACTATCCTTGTATTAATTGCGCTAAGATTTTAGCAGCTGCTGGTATTGCTGAAGTCAAATACCATACCGATTACCATAATGATGTATTGGTCGCTCCACTATTGGCAGATGCAGGTATTCAGATTCTAAAACTTTAATTACAGCTATTTTTGTTAATGCGTGAAGGAATTACACATAAGTCGCAGTGTTTAGCAGGCTCACTGCTTATTGCGCACCCCATTCTTAAGGATCCTAATTTTAAGCGGACTGTTATTTTAATGACGGCTGATTCTGAAGAGGAAGGCTCGCTAGGGATCGTTCTTAATCGACCATGCTCTAAAACCTTGGGTCAGTTGGGTGGTGAATTTGCATTCAGTAAGTTGTCGTCTGTACCTGTCTTTACCGGGGGTCCTGTTAACAAAGACCAGCTTATCCTTGCTGCCTGGCAGGCTAAATCGACAGGTTTTCAGTTTCATCTAGGGCTAGATCCTGAAAAAGCAGCTGATTTTCTAGGGGAAGAGGATACCTACGTGAGAGCCTATTTAGGGTATTCTGGCTGGAGTAAAGGCCAACTTAAGGGAGAACTTAAGACTCCTACCTGGATTTTATCCCCTATACCGCCAGATCTTTTCACCCATGACCCCAATCAGGCATTATGGCGTAAGGTATTGAGGGGTAAGGGGGAAGAATGGCGTCTATTTGCGGAAGAGCCTGAGAATCCGCAGGATAATTAAGGTTATTTTAGGGCATTTTCGTTGACATAGGGGGGGTGGTATCTCTTTTTTGGTACCTTTTATGAAAGTCGTATCTTCGATCAAATCCGCCAAGAAGCGTCACCCTGACTGCCAAGTCGTACGCCGTCGTGGCAAGATCTATGTGATCAACAAAACCGATCCTCGCTACAAAGCGCGGCAAGGTTGATTTAACCAAACTATAAAGCCGTGAAATCCGAAGGTCATCCAACTCTTAATAATGTATGCTTCCTTGATGTGGGAACAGGAAAACGCTTCCTGACTCGCTCAACAATGAAGTCTCCACGTGTCGAAAAAATCGATGGTCAAGATTACTACGTAGTAATCCGTGATATCTCGATGGACTCACATCCTGCTTATACGGGCGAAAAGCGCTTAGTAGATACAGCTGGACGTGTTGAAAAGTTCACAACGAAGTTCAAACGCGTTTCTGCAAAGAAATAAGTTGTTCTATCCTTTTCATAAAACCCGCCCATAAAACCGGCGGGTTTTTTTATGAGTACAAACACTAAAATCATCTGCTTTGATTGCGATAGTACCTTAAGTACCATTGAAGGTATTGATGAGTTGGCGCGCGTACGTGGCAGTGACGTATTTAAGCAGGTTGAGGCCATGACGCATCAAGCCATGGATGGTAAAATACCTGTTGAAGAGGTTTTTGGAAAACGACTCGAAATTATTAAGCCTACTCGGAACGATGTCACTGAGGTAGGACTTCGGTATATTAAAACGCAGCTCCCTGGTTTAACTGCGTGTTTAGATGAATTAAAAGCAAGCGGATGGACGCCTCTCATTATTAGTGGCGGTTTTAAACAAGCGATTGAGCCACTGGCTCACGTATTAAATATTTCACGCATTGAAGCCGTAGATTTATATTTTGATCAGCTAGGGAATTACGCTGGCTTTAATCAACATTATCCAACGACTCGCTCTGGTGGTAAGCCCATCGTGATCGAGCAACTTAAAAAAGAATTGAGTCCAAGTAAGATTGTAATGATCGGAGACGGCGTGAGTGACCTAGAGACTAAACCTTATGTCGATTTATTTATCGGATTTGGTGGAGTCGTTAGCCGAGAAAAAGTAAAAAAAGAAGCTCGGTCTTTTATTACCGAGCTTAGTGAAGTTCCTTCAGTTATTAAGCAAGTCTTAGGGGAATAATCCGCGGCTTTGTTTCGCCTCTGCAACGCGTGAAATACCTAGGGTTAGAGCTGCAAGCCTTCTGCTAAATTTAAATTTCCGTTTTTGATATTCTACACTCACTTTCGCTTTATCAAGAATTCCAGTCAGTTTGCTGAGTACTTCATCTCTACTCCAATAGAAGTTCTGTCTATTTTGTAGCCATTCAAAATAAGAGACGATTACACCTCCTGAATTACAAAGTACATCTGGAATTACTTCGATGTCACCGCGCTCTTCGATAATTTTATCTGCAGCGTTTGTTGTGGGTCCGTTAGCAGCTTCGGCAAGTAATTTACACTTTAGTTTTGGTGCATTCACTTCAGTGATCACACGCTCAAGTGCTGCGGGAACAAGAACGGTACAAGGGAGTTCTAGGAGCGCCTCGTTACTAATCGGCTCACCGCCATCGAAGTCTTTGAGTACGCGTGCATATTGCAGATAGGCGAGTGCCTTTTTTAGATCGATACCTTTAGGATTATAGATGCCTCCTGTATAATCAGAAATCGCAATAATTTTTGCTCCATACTGACTGAGCGCTAGGGCTGCCTCAGATCCAACATTACCAAATCCTTGTATCGCTACCGTAGCTTGTTCGATTGGTAGCTTCATATCCGTTAGGTAATTTTTTATTAAGTAAGCAACTCCTGCACCGGTTGCTTCACGTCTACCTTCAGAACCACCAACAGACAGTGGTTTACCAGTAACAACAGCCGTAGCTAAGTAGCCGACATGGTTTGAATAGGTATCCATCATCCAGGCCATGATTTGCTCATTGGTTCCTACATCAGGAGCAGCGACATCAATATCAGGTCCTAGAAAATGAATCATCTCTTGCATGTAACGGCGTGAGAGATGCTCTAGCTCGCGCTGAGAGAGTTCACGTGGATTAACAATAACGCCACCTTTGGCACCACCATAAGGTAAGCCTACTAAGGAACACTTCCAGCTCATCCACATGGATAGGGCTGCAACTTCTCCTAAGGTTACATTTTCATGGAAGCGAATGCCGCCTTTAGCAGGACCCGTGGAGAGGTTATGTTGAACACGGTAGCCCTCGAATATGGTTATACTCCCATCGTCCCTTTTAACGGGAATAGAGACGGCAAGGCAGCGGCGCGGGTACTTTGTGCGGTCACGTATCGAGTCTGGAAGGTTAATAGCATCAGCCGCACTATCGAATTGCTTGCATGCCATGCGGAAGACATCGGAATCATAAAGCTGCGAAACAATTGCTTTAGACATAGGGGTTTTCTCCTTAGGTTAACTGTTGCTAATAAGATATTTCTAAAAACAACGATATGCAACGGCCTAAGCACCTATCCCGACTCCTATTAGTTATTTAAACAGGAGGGATTATTTTTTTACGTAAAATGAGCTATGTCTTTGGCTATAAGTGAGATATATAACCATACCGATCGCAAGCCATACAAAAAACCTAATCCACGTGATAATCGTAAGTCCTGTCATAAGGCATAAACAAAGCCCTGCGGAGAGTAAGGGGAATAGGGGGACAAAGGGTACTCGAAATCCCCGTTTAAGTTCTGGGCGTTTCTTTCTTAAAATAATAACACCGATTGAAACTAAAACGAATGCGAAGAGGGTACCTATATTAGAAAGGTCTGCTGCGTCTCCAATATCGAGAAGTCCTGCAGGAAGGCCAACCGCAAGTCCCGCAATCCATGTAGACCAGTGAGGAGTTTGGTATTTTGAGTGAACAGCGCTAAAGAGTTTTGGCAATAAACCATCGCGAGACATGGCGAACCAAATGCGTGCTTGCCCGTATTGGAATACTAGCAGCGATGAAACCATTCCTGTTAAAGCACCGATCAAAATAATCGATTGGTAGATTGGATTAGCTTTTAAAAAGGCTAAGGCATAAGCCACAGGTGCATCTGCTGCAGGTCCTGACTCGAACGTTTGGTAGCGCATCATACCTAGAAGAACTAAAGCCACTCCGACATACAGAAGAGCACAGATGATTAACGACGCTATAATTCCAAAGGGCACATCGCGCTGAGGATTTTTTGTTTCTTCAGCTGCTGTGGAAACGGAATCGAATCCAATGTAAGTAAAAAAGATAATAGCTCCACCGCTAAGTATACCGGAAAAACCAGACGGCGCAAATGGATGCCAATTTGCTGGGTGAACGAGCATACCACCCACAACTAAAAATACCATGATCGCGGCAATCTTGATCAGAACCATGATGTTATTAGCGCGTGCCGACTCTTTAATTCCGCGTACTAAAATTACCGTTAAAATAAAAACAATTAAAAACGCAGGAATATTAAAATAAGCTCCGGTCCATTTTCCTTCTGCCCATACGCAGGTCGACCAGTGGTCTGGGAGTGTGATACCAAATGCAACTAACTGAGCTTTGAGATAACCTGCAAATCCTACAGCAACAGCCACATTACTGACGGCGTATTCTAGAATGAGATCCCAACCGATAATCCATGCAATGAGTTCACCTAAGGTGGCATAGGTGTAAGTATAGGCACTTCCTGCAACCGGAATCATAGAGGCAAGCTCTGCGTAGCAAAGTCCTGCAAAACTACATGCAATAGCAACTAAGATAAACGAAATGGCAATTGCAGGACCAGCAGCGGGACGTCCGTGTTCAAAACTTGTAACCCAGTGGCCTTGTTGGAAAAAATTATAGATTAAATCCATAACAGGCGCATGCATAATGGAGGGAACAGCAAAGTGTTCACCTGCAGCTGCGGTACCTGTTAAAACAAATATTCCTGAGCCAATAATTCCTCCAACACCTAAGGCGGTGAGGCTCCATGGACCTAAGGATTTTTTTAATTTATGACCAACGGCGCTGGAATCGGCGATTAGGCCTTCAATTGATTTACGAGCAAAGAGTTGGTTAACTTTGTTCGACTTTTGGGGTTCCATATATTGCTTCTTAGCCTTGATAAGCCTCGAGGAGAGGCAACTACTTTATGCTAAACTCTAGCTCAGTCTTGCCGTATACGGCTAGTCAGTATCCAATTAAGTTATGGAACTTAAGAAGCTACAGTCCTTGCTTGTTACTTGGTCGAATATTAATTCGGGAAGTAGCAATATGGAGGGATTAGCTTTGATGCGAAAAGCACTTATTGAAGCATTCTCAGTGATCAAGGGTGCAGAGATTAAAGAAATTAAGCTCGAGGGAACGCAGGCGCAGGCGGTCTCTATTCGAGTCAGACCAAAAGCTAAAAGACAGCTATTATTAAGTGGTCACTATGATACCGTATTTGAACCAACACACCGGTTCCAAACTGCAGTTTTAAAAAATGAGGATGTGCTAAACGGACCTGGCGTAGCTGACATGAAAGGCGGGATTTTAGTGATGTTAGCAGCATTGCTCGATTTTGAAGCAAGTGCCCATGCATCTTCCTTAGGGTATGAAGTGCTACTAACGCCAGATGAAGAAACGGGTTCTGTTGCGAGTCGTCCAGTAATTGAAGCAAAAGCTGGATCAAAAGAATTTGAATTTGCGCTCGTTTTTGAACCTGCTCGCTCAAACGGAGATTTAGTTAAATCACGAAAAGGTGGAGGGGTCTTTAAACTCAGTGTTTATGGTAAAGCTGCCCATGCAGGTCGTGACCCTAGTCAAGGTCGCAATGCAATTCTAGCACTCTGCGAATGCTTACCGCGTATTAGCCAGCTCGCTTCAGAGTATCCGTCGATCATGGTAAACGTAGGCTCTATTCAGGGAGGTGGGGTAGTTAATGTAGTTCCTGATTTTGCTAGTGCTGAGGTAAATATTAGAATCACCAAAAAGTCAGATGAAGGCATTGTTCAAACACGCCTAAATGATATTTCAGAATTTATTCATACGAAAGATGGTTATCGTATTGAAATTACAGGTGGCTTTAATCGAGCACCTAAGGAAAATACACCTCGAGAGGATAGCTTATTTGAGGCATGGAAATCATGTGCGGCCAAATATAACGTTGCACTAGATTGGCAGCATGTAGGTGGCGGAAGTGATGGAAACTTAATGAGCGCTGTGGGTTTACCGAATTTAGATGGGCTAGGTCCCGTGGGAGATTGTATTCACAGTGCAGACGAATATGTTTTCCTCTCAAGTTTAGTTACTCGCTCACAGATAGCGTCTGAATTTTTGAAACGCACCGCTTCGGGTCAAATCGTCTAGTTTTTACGCCGTGCTTTTTAAATTAAAATCAGATTATAAGCCCATGGGGGACCAACCTGAAGCGATTGAAAAATTAGTGAAATCGCTAAAGGCAGGAAATAAAGATCAGACCTTACTCGGGGTAACTGGATCTGGTAAGACTTTTACTATGGCAAATATTATTGCGCAGCTTGATCGGCCTACCTTGATCATGTCGCATAATAAGACGCTTGCTGCTCAGCTTTATTCTGAATTTAAGAATTTCTTTCCTGAGAATGCAGTCGAGTATTTCGTAAGTTATTATGATTACTATCAGCCCGAAGCTTATGTGCCTTCGAGCGATACATTCATCGAAAAAGACTCAGCGATT
>Ga0208498_1000038_pt1 | contig 58863 bp, 58 predicted proteins | sample CryBogCBE12Aug09_FD_185502 | JGI IMG/M metagenome (GOLD analysis project Ga0208498, IMG submission 185502) | Freshwater microbial communities from Crystal Bog, Wisconsin, USA - CBE12Aug09 (SPAdes) (version 2) | ecosystem: Environmental > Aquatic > Freshwater > Lake | place: Crystal Bog... | reverse complement strand
CCGAACCACCACAGGGGTTGGCGAAGTACCGAGCGAGCAAGGGCCGCCCCACGGGCCGAACCCTTCTGTCGCTGACTAGCAATGTGTTGGGTGGTGACCGCGGCGGCGTTGGCGAATGCGGTCAAGGTGGCAAAGCCAACGGCCCCCGCGGTGGCCAGGGGCGAGAGTGAGGGCACCTCTGCACCTTAGAGGCGTCGGATGCTTCCTCGGGAGGTGACGAAATTTATGGTGGTTCATTCGGTAGTTTGGGGAGATGAACAATGCCCTTACTGCTCTCGCTGATGAAATGGTGGCGCTGCGTTTCCAGGAAGATCCTCTGGAGGCTGCCCTCTTAGGTATTGAGGAGGGGTCCTCGGGGCTCGCTCAACTCACGCGAGCCGAGGAAGACGCCACCATCGAGCGGTACCGCGCCTTCGCCGAGCGAGCCCGCGCCCTGCGTGGCGACACGGCGAGCGACTTTGATGAACAAGACATTGTATTGCTCGATAACTTGGCCTATTCGGCCGAGGCCATTGCCGCGGAGCTTGAAGTGCGACAACTTGATTTCGCTATTACCGACTTCTTTAACTCACCGCTGTCTGGTCTGGTGACGGCTCTGCCACAGTTGCCTCTCGACACCCCCGCGCGCCAGGCGCAGTACCTTGAACGCCTGACGCTGTTCCCCGGTTTCCTGGCGCAGGCGGGGGAGCGTCATCGTGGAGGTGTCGCTGCTGGTCGGACGCCGACCCGTCGTGGTGTTGACAACACCGTTACGCTCGTCGATCGAGTGCTCGACGACCCCGCGCTGGTCGGCCTCCGACGTCGAGTCGAGGGCGACGAAGCCTTCAACGCCTCCGTGGACACGTTGCTCGATGGTCCGGTGACCGACGCGCTGCGTCAGTACCGTCACGTGCTGACGAGTGAGGTGTTGGAGCACGGTCGTGATGATGAACACCCCGGACTGCACTGGCTGCCCGATGGCGATGGACTCTACGAGACCATGGTGCGCGTCTCGACATCCACCACGCGGAGTCCGGAGGATCTACACGCCACGGGACTGGCCATCATTGAGCAACTCAACCAGGACTACGTGACCATTGGCGAACGGCTCTGGGGGCTCACCGATGTCGCGGCCGTCCACGATCGCCTCCGTAATGATCCCGCCCTTCGCTACGAAAATGAAGAAGAGATGGTGGCTAAGGCCACCGAGGTCGTGCGACGGGCCGAAGCGGAGGCACCGAAGTGGTTTGGACTCATTCCTTCCACCCCGTGCGCTATCGAAGAAGTTCCCCTCGCCCTGGCCGCGGGCTCGGCTCCTGCGTACTACCAGCCCGGCGCCTTTGACGGCTCACGCGTGGGTACGTACTTCCTCAATACGACGAAGCCCGAAGAGCGATTCCGTCACCTCGCTGAGGCCATTGCTTATCACGAAGCGGTACCGGGTCACCACTTTCAGCTCACCATCATTCAAGAGGTGGAGGAGAACCACTTAGCCCACTCTCTCTTTATGGACGTGGCCAACGCCGAAGGCTGGGGCCTTTACGCCGAACGGCTCGCCGACGAGATGGGCCTCTACAGCGACGACGTGGCCCGACTGGGCATGCTGAGTACTGACGCGTGGCGCGCCGCTCGCCTCGTGGTGGACACGGGACTGCACGGACTGGGGTGGTCGCGCCAGCAGGCCATCGATTTCATGGTGGCTAACGTGCCGATGCCCCTCGTCGAAATTATCGCTGAAGTGGACCGCTACATCGCGATGCCCGGCCAGGCCCTCTCGTACATGGTGGGTCGCCTTGAGATTGAGTCGTGTCGCCGTTACGCCACCGAGGCGTTGGGTGACCGTTTTGACGTACGAGCCTTTCACGATGTCGTGCTGACCACTGGTCCCGTGCCACTGCCGGCCCTGCGGGCTGCCGTCGAGCGGTGGGTTGGTGCGCAGCTGGCCTAGGGCTGAGCGCTGGGGTGGTGACCGCTAACGTTGGCCTAACCACTCGTCCAAGGAGCATCATGTCAGTTCGCGGTTACGTCGCCCACGAGGCCAGCGCGTCCCTCGTCCCCTTTGAATTTTCGCGTCGTGACATAGGTCCGCGCGACGTCGCCTTCGACATTCTCTTTTCCGGTATCTGCCACTCCGACATTCACCAGGTACGAGAGGAGTGGGGTCCCTCCACGTTCCCCATGGTGCCCGGCCACGAAATCATTGGCGTCGTCACGCAGGTGGGCCCCGAGGTCACGAAGTTCGCTCCGGGTCAGCGCATTGGCGTGGGCGTCTTCGTTGATTCCTGTCGCACCTGTGACTACTGCCTTCGCGGTCTCCAGCAGTACTGCAGTGCGGACATGACGCCGACGTACAATGGCCTCGATGCACAGGGCGGGCCTCTCTTCGGTGGGTACTCAAACGCCTTCGTGATCGACCAGGACTACGCCGTTGCCGTGAGTGAGGACTGCGATCTGGCCGGTACCGCACCACTGCTCTGCGCCGGCATCACGTTGTACTCACCACTGAAGCACTTTGGAGCTGGTCCCGGTAAGCGAGTCGGCATTATTGGTCTGGGCGGTCTCGGCCACATGGGCGTTCAGTTCGCGCACGCGATGGGCGCGCACGTGACCGTCTTTACCCACTCGCCGTCGAAAGAAGCTGACGCTCGCGCCCTCGGGGCCGACGAGGTTGTCGTGACGCACGGACCGGACGCCGTGGCCCAGAGCGGTGGAAAATTTGACGTGATTATCAATGCCTCGTCGGCGGACATGGACATCAATCCCTACGTGGCGGCGTTGACCGTTGATGGTGTCTTCTGCTTCGTAGGTATCTCGGGCCGTCCCTTTACCTTTGACCCGTCGCTGCTCATTGGCGGTCGCCGGCACATCACCGGTTCGGCCATCGGCGGGATGGTTGAGTTGCAGGAGATGATGGACTTTGCCGCCGAACACGGCATTGTGAGTCAGGTCGAGATTATTGAGGCCTCGGCCATCAATGAGGCCTACGACCGCACAGTGGCGAGTGACGTTAAGTACCGCTTCGTGATCGACGCCTCGACGTTCTAGACCAGTAGTTTGGTCTACTGCGCGCCGTGGAACGCGGCGATCTCGTCAGCAATCTCGCTGCGGAACTCCGAAAAAATCGACAGGTGACCTTCGGCGGGGTAGTGGTGCTGGACCGCGGTGGGCACTACTGACACCAGCTGGTCACCGTGCTGGACGGGCACCATCAGGTCGTTGTCGCCGTACCATACGCCCACGGGCACGGTGATGGATGACGGGTCGAAACCCCAGTCACCGAAAGTGCCGACGTTGTCGTCGTAGTAGCCCCAGTACCCCTTGATAAAAGCGTGCGACGTTCCGCGAGCGAAGTCCTCAATTTTGTCCGGCGTTGACAGCGAGGCCGCGTCAACGTCGGACAGCCACGGCCCCCAGACCTCGAGGCAGTTTTCGGGAGTTGTCCCGGCGAGTTGCTCGTAGCCCTCAATGATTGACTTTTCGAAGGCCTCACCGCCGGCGACGAAGTCGGCGAACTCTCGCTTGTTCTCGTCGCTCATGCCGTCTGTCCAGTCAAAGCCCTCACTGACGGGGGCGACACCGGCCACCGAGATGGCGCCGCGGCAGCGTTGCGCGTCGAGTGCGGCACAGGCCAACGCGTGAGGACCGCCGCCCGACCAACCAACAGTGACGTAATCGGTACGACCCAGCTGGTCGAGTACTTCGTTGATGTCACGAACCACGCTGGCAACCTGGCGACCCTGATGACGCGAGGAAAGGCCGTAGCCGGCGCGCGAGGTCAAGATGAAGAAGAAGCCGTGGTCGAGCATCGCGGCCGCGTGGCCGGCGAGCATGTAAATCGATCCGGGTGTGCCGTGCTGGAATACCACCGTCTTACCGGCGGGGTCGCCCATGGTTAACACTTCGAGCTCACGCCCGTCACTAAGGGTCAGTAGTTGAGTCGTTCCGTTCATGGGATTCCTTCCGATCGTGCACCACATTAGCGGTCTCGCGAGCAGCGGGCATCTCGAGGGCCTATCCGCACGCCTCGCCATAATCACTGTAAAGATGGGGAAATGGATGCCGCCACACCACCATCCGCACCATTGTCGGAGTGTCAGAACCGATTTGGCATTTTTCACGAATGCCCGCACTGTGGAGGGGCGCTCCACGCGGAGCACGCACACTTCAAGTGCGCGGGGTGTGGCTGGCGCGACAGTTGTTGTGACTAGCAAGTGATGGCCCGTTCTCGCGGACGCCACGCCGCCCCGTCCACGCCACGCTGGCCACTTGTCGTGCTCGGGGGCGCTATCGCCGCGACGGCGGTCTGGTCGCTCGTAGTCCGACCATCGGCCTCCACGGCCACGGCCACGGTCCACGTCGCCGCGACGGTTCGAACGACGACGGTACCCGTGGCGCAGCGCCGCCACCCGAGCAGCGTGACGGTGCCAGACCGCTCCTGTACCCCGACGGGCTGCCTGCAGTGGGCCCCGGTCGACACCTGGGACGCCGCCCACCCGGTGTACACCACCGCTTTCCACCCCAATGGTCAACCCGCCTCGGTGGTGGCCTACGCCGCGTGGATGCGCTGGAGCTCGGTCGACGTTGGCCTCTACCCCGGGTACAAGGGCCCTGGTCCGAGCACGCTGCCCCGTGGCCCCGAGGCCGTGCCCTCTACTGGACTACCGCGATTGCTGGCAACCTTCAATTCCGGTTTTTACGAGGCGGATAATCCCGCGGGCTTCTACACCAACGGAACACTGTACGACCCAATGGTGAAGGGTGAAGCCACGCTCATCCGCACCACAAACGGCCGACTCTCCATTGTCTCGTGGACGGGGGGTCCACATCCCGCACGGACCATTGTGATGGCCCGACAAAACCTCACGTTGCTCGTGTCGGGCGGTCAGCCCACCCCTCTAAGTCAGGACAATGCTCGTTGGGGCATAACGCTCGGAGGTGTGCCAGCGGTGTGGCGATCGGCCATTGGTATTGACGCCCACGGGAACCTGCTGTACGCAGCGGCCCCGTTGCAGACCTCCGCTTCACTCGCCGCCATCATGGTGCGCCTACACGCCGTCTCGGCCATGCAGCTCGATATCAATCCGGAGTGGCCCATCTTCGTGTCCTACACCGGCCGCAATGCCGCGGGGCCGGTCCTTCGCGTGGCGAACCCGAACCAGATTCCCGGACGCTTTCTCTACACCAGTACGAAGGACTTTTTCGCCGTCTTCGCCACTCGCCACGCTGGTGAGGCCGCTCCGTGGTAGGTCGCCACGCCAAGCAGCGCGCTCCGCTGGGTGTCCGCACGAGGACCCTGCTGGCACTGCTGCTGGTGGCCCTCGTCGCGGGGGGTGTCGCCGTTGCGGGGCACCGTTCGACGTCGAAGGGGCGCTCGGCCATTGTGGCGCCGACGTCAACCGTGGCACCGACCACGAGGCCTACGACCACCACAACTCGCCCCACCGCAATTACTTTTGCTGCTGTGGGCGATACCGATCTCGGTGACACCCCGCTACTGCCGGCGGTGCCATCGGCCGAATTCACTCCAGTGCGCCCGTGGCTGCGGGCCGACGTGTCGTTCGCCAATCTTGAGGGCACCATGACGACGGCCACGTCGTCGAAGTGTGGTGCGCGCTCGACCTCGTGTTACGCCTTCAAAGTCCCGCCGGCGTACGCAGCCCTCTATCGAGCCGCGGGCTTCACGGTGCTCAATAGCGCGAACAACCATTCCTACGACTTCGGGGCGGCCGGCGTTGCGCAGACGTCAGCGGCGCTCCGACGGGCCGGTCTGGTGCAAGCCGGCCTACCGACACAAATTGGTTACGTGACCACCCACGGCATCACGGTGGCCTTCGTTGATGTCGCTCCCTACTACCTGACGAACAACATGCTTGACACTGGCCAGTTTGCTGCACTTATGAAGCGGGCCAAGGCCCATGCTCGACTGGTCGTGGTGTACATGCACTCGGGGGCCGAAGGGTCGGCGGCCGATCACGTCACCCGCCAGAGTGAGTACTACTACGGCGAGAACCGTGGCAACCCCTTCATCTTTGCTCATAGGGCCATTGACCTCGGCGCCGCCTTGGTGCTCGGTAGCGGCCCCCACGTGTGGCGCGGTATGCAGTGGTACAAGGGGCATCTCATTGTGTACTCGATGGGTGACTTTACGAATTACGACTCGTTCTCGACGTACGGGAATCTGGCGCTCACTGGTGTCGTCCACGTGACACTGTCACCGACCGGTGCGTTCCTTCGGGGCGACGTGGCTGCGGCTCACTTTGCGTCGAACGGTTTGGTTGTGCCCGATCCCAGCCACGCTCTCTGGCCTTTCGTCAACACACTGTCGCGTCAGGACTTTGGCACGAGCGCTGCTCTTATTGGCAAGTCTGGCGCAATTCTGCCCTGAGTTAGCAGCCACCCGCCGGTCCGGGGATGCCCGCGCCGTTCTCGGGTTGGTCGACGGTACCGACGTTGTTTGGTCGAGGATTAGGGCCGAGGTGAATCACGTACCACTGGTGCTGCCACGTGATCATTGAATCGATGGCAAAGGACTTCACCACTCCGCCTTGACGGTAGACCAAGCGCACGGGGGGTTCGTGCCAGTAGCCACTCCGGTTTTCACAGACCCCCGACGGAATCCACGTGGCGAGCTGAGGATTTACCTCGGTGCGAAGGAAGCGCACCGGGCCGTGGCCGAGCAATAGCTGGTGGTACGCCCGAAGATCGAGGGTGAAAAACGCCAGCAATCGGTCGGCATAATCACTGACCGGTGAGGGGATTTCGCCAGTCTTGAGCGCGACGTAGGCCGACTCGGGGTAGAAGAGCGATCTGGCCAGGGGCAGATTGTCGGTGGCGATAGCCCGAAAGAGCGTGGGGCCAAGCTGGGTGACAACCGCGTGAAGCGATGGCGCCGCCTCGGCGCCCGCGGGAGCGGGCGCCGCCGTCAGACTCCAGGTGCCAAGGGCGAGGAGGAGACCGGCACGTATTGCGACGTTCATTTTCTTAAGGCGAAAGGCCATTGTCAAACCGTAGTCAAGTCTTTACTAGGGTGGCTGTGACTAAGGAGAATGCATTTCATGTTGTCGACCTTCCGCCGATTAACCGCCGTGATGACAACTGTGGTGGCACTCAGCCCACTACTTTCATCGCCCTCCATTGCGGGAGCGAGCTCGGCCGTACCCGCCACGGTGAGCACCATCGTGTCTGCGGGTGATACGTACGTCAACGAAATTCGCAATGTCTTCTTCTGTTCGACCAAGACCTGCCTGGCGCAGCGCACCGCCAACCTCAAACTGGCTCAGGATGGCCTGGCCGCGTTGGACGCTGAGACGCTCGCCGCTTCGAAGGCTGCACTCCCAACGCCCTACAAGGCCCCCGTGCAGTTACTGCTGACCGATGACAAGCAGTTGAGCCACGCCTTCGTCGCCTTCGGGAAGGACACGACCAAAATTGGCGTCTACGTGGACCTGGGGACGATTGAATTCTCGACGGCCGCGGTGGCCTCGGACATTGCGGTCCTCACGGCGTTGAGCCAGCAGAAGGCCATAACGTTCAAGCTCTGGGGTGTTGGTGTGAGCGCCATCGTGTACGTCATTGAAACCGACCTCAACTCTTTCGCCTCGGCGAAGAACACGGGCCCCGAAGAGTTGGCAATTGCCGAGCACCTCGTCGTGGACGCGACGGCCCTCATCCAGCACGCCAATGGCCCATCGGCGGCGTACAACCAGCAGGTGACCGCCCTGGCCTCGGCCGAGGGTCGTGTCGCGGGTACCGAAGTCTTGAGGATTCAGCACAAGAAGGCGCCGCTGTCGATCACGCAGGTCCAGGCACTCAATACCCTGATTTCGAAGGACATTGCGGCACTCGCGACTCTGCAGAACAAGCTCATTAAGGGCTAACGGCGTGCAGGTGAACTTCGCCATCGCCTTGGCAACGACGCCGAGGCGATTCTGATGTCGGGGATGCGCGGGCGTCTCCTCGTCCTCGATACCGTCATGGTCGATGTGGCGTTGCACGTCGACTCCCTCCCCGTGCGCGGCGGTGACGCTGTCGCTCACGATCGACTGGTCAGCGCGGGTGGTGGCTTCAATATTCTGAGCGCCGCGCTGCGACAAGGATGTGAAGCGGTCTACGTGGGACAGCTGGGGGAGGGGCCCTTCAGTCGGATGGCCCAAGCGTCACTCGCGAGTGAGGGCGTTGAACTCCTGATTGCCCCACGGGGACCTCGGGATCTCGGTGCTTGCGTGGTTCTCGTTGAGCGCTCGGGTGAGCGCACGTTCGTGACATCCCCCGGGGCGGAGTTGACGCTCACCGCCGAGGAGTTAGGCACCGTGACGCCGCAACCCGATGACACGGTCTACTTCTCGGGTTACAACTTCGTCTACCCGGAGATTGCCGAGACGGTGACCAACTGGCTCGAAGCGCTGCACCCCGATACGGTGGTGGCGTTTGACCCAGGGCCTCGAGTGGCCGACATCGACGCCAAAATTCTGCGGCGGGTACTTCGCCGTACCGACTGGCTACTGTGCAACTTTGCCGAAGCCGTCTACCTCACCAAAGCGAACTCGGCCTTTCTCGCAGCCCGCGCGCTGCTCGCCCAACTCAGTCGGCGAGGCGTCGTGGTGCGTGATGGCGCGAGGGGATGTGTTGGGGCAGACGCCGACGGCATCTACATCAGTCCGGCGTACGTCACCACCGTGGTGGACACGAATGGGGCCGGCGATGTTCATAATGGTGTGGTGCTCGCCGAATTGATGGCGGGGAGCCCACTTGATGAGGCACTCGAACGGGCCAACGCCGCCGCCTCTATCGCTATCACCACGTTTGGACCCGCGACGGGCCCCACACGAGACGCCGTGTTGGCGCGTGTGGCCCGGGGGCACTAACTACTCGTCGGCGAGTTCGTCACTCCAACTGGCCGCACGGACGTCGCCCTCAGGCATGCTCCAGCGGAAGACCGGCTTGATGTCGAGCACCGGTGTGCCGTCGATACCGTCGAGTCCTCGAACGCGAATGGAACGCTCGCCAACCTCTTCAATGGCGACCGTCGTGAGCAGGAGCCGGTTGGGACGGTCCTTGTTGCGCTGCGCGAAGATGCCGACGTCGGGCCAGTCAGTGTTGCCGCGGGGGTGACGGTGCCAAGGCCCCGGCGGGACGTCCTCGGCCCAGTCGGCAAAGAAGACGACTTCGATGTGGCTGAACTCGCTGAGTCCGCGAAGTGACTCGGCGGGCACGTCACTCGCCAGTTCGATAACGCTCACCACGTCACCCCAGTTGTCGTCGAGCGCCTCGGCTCGATCGTTTCGGATATAGGCAATGGCGCGAACGGAAAGATTCATAGGCAAAATCTAGTCACTCCACGACCTTCGTTGGGGGCACCAAGGGGCGAGTACTCTTAGCGACACACTTTCACAGGAGCACCAATGGCAGAACTGACTTTCACCTACGGCACCATGGCGGCGGGCAAGTCAACATTGGCCTTGCAAATGTGCTGGCAGCTTCGCGAGGGGCGCAGTGATGTCGCGCTCTGGACCTTCGGTGATCGCAGCGAGACCGGTATGGTCACGAGCCGCATTGGGATTGAAGCTGAGGCCGATGCGGTCACGCCGGGGGAGGATCTCACCCCCTATATCAAGCGGCTGCTGGATGATGGCGACAACATCCTGGTTATCGATGAGGTGCAGTTCGCCACCGCCGCTCAGATTGATCAGTTAGCCCGCCTGGTCGATGACGACGGCCTCGACGTCCACGCTTTTGGGCTGTCGGCTGACTTTCTCCTCGACGTCTTTCCAGGATCCGCGCGGCTCTTCGCTATTGCCGATCGCTGTCAGGAACTTCCATTGACGTCGAGCTGTTGGTGTGGACAAAAGGGCCGATGCAACGCTCGCGTCGTGAATGGCTCCGTCGCTCGAGAGGGCACGCAGATTCTGACTGGCGACGTGGCGCACGGCGTCGTGCACTACCAAGTGTTGTGTCGTAAGCACTACCGCACGGGGCAACTCAGCCCGCTGGGAACGCCGCCCGTTTTCTAGAAGAAAGCCGTGCAGAGCTCGTAGAGGTCGCGTGGAACCGGACGCTGACCCACGGCGACGTCACTGAGCGGCGCCGAGACGACTTGGTTGCACCGCACGACGGGAATCGTGCCGAAGTTGCCGTCGCGCACCGCTTCGTAGGCGGCGGCACCGACACGGGTGGCCCAAATGCGGTCGTAGGCGGTGGGGGTGCCACCACGCTGTAAGTGACCGAGTACCGTCGTGCGCACTTCAAATCCACCGTGCTCGTCAATACGATTGGCGACGAAGTTACCGACACCGCGAGTGGCGAGGCGCACACCACCGATGCCTTCCGTCGACACCCCGATCTCGAAACCACCGAGCGTCTCGAGGTTGATACCTTCGGCGACCACGATGATGGAGAAGCCGTACCCCGAAGCGCGACGGCGCGTGACGTGAGCAATGACGTCGTCCATCGTGATGGGGAATTCCGGAATGATGATGAGGTCGGCACCACCGGCGAGACCGCCCATGGCGGCAACCCAACCCGTGGCTCGACCCATAGTTTCGACCACCATGACGCGGTGGTGCGAAGCGGCGGTGGTGATCAATCGGTCAATTGATTCAGTAACAATGGAGACGGCGGTGTCAAAGCCAATGCAGTAGTCGGTACCGGCGAGGTCGTTGTCGAGGGTCTTCGGCACACCGACGATTGGGGCACCGCGTTCGGCGAGCCAGTTGGAAATGCGCTGCGTTCCGTCGCCACCGATGGCGACGACGGCGTCGAGGTGCTCAGCAATGGTCTCGAGCATCCGCTCGCGACCCCCTGGGGGATTGTCAAGGTTGTGACGGGCGGTACCGAGAATGGTGCCACCATTGCCAACGATGTAGTTCAAGTCCAGCTTGGTGAGGGGGCGACCGGCGTATTCGGTGGCGAGGCCCGCCCACCCATTGGCGATGCCGATGAATTCGTGACCGTCGGAGAGGGCCATGTTGCCCAGTCCGCGGATTGCGGCGTTGAGGCCTGGGGCGTCACCGCCGGCCGTCAGCACACCAATACGCATATGTCTATCCCTTGCAACTCGTTTACTAACCCACTACAACACTAGAACAAGGTTGAAATTTATTTGACGCGAACCCACATCTCTGCGGTGATACTTCCGTTCGATGGACGAAAAATCCCCCATCGTGTCCATCGTCACCAATAATTCATTCTCCTGTAGCGAAGTGTTGGCGAAGAGACCCTGTGGGGCTCATTCTGGAGGCAAAGTCATATTTCGCGGGCGACTACTGTTTTGGCGGAACTCATTTGTCAAGGGATTGAACGATGGAACAGAATCAGGCTCACGACGGCGCTACCGCCACGAACATGGTCAATCGGGGTGACGTCGCCATGTCACTGCGCGACGTGGCGGTCTCCTTCAATGGCCGCACCGCCGTCCGTGACGCAACATTCGACGTGGTCAAGAACCGCGTGACCTCGCTCATTGGGCCATCTGGCTCAGGTAAGACGACCCTTCTTCGCGCCCTTAACCGTCTGCATGACTTGACGCCGAGTGCCAAGGTGACTGGCGAAATTCTCCTGGAAGGCACCGATATTTACCGCGGCGACATTACTGTCACCGAACTGCGCTCGCGTATCGGTATGGTCTTCCAGCGCGCTAATCCATTCCCCACGATGTCGATCTACGACAACGTCATCTCGGGCTTGCGCCTCAACGGCATTCGCAAGAAGTCGTTGCTCGACGATGTCGTCGAAGAATCATTGCGCGGCGCCGCGTTGTGGGAAGAAGTGAACACCCGACTCAAGTCGGCTGCCACCGGTCTCTCGGGTGGTCAGCAGCAGCGCCTCTGCATTGCTCGAGCGCTCTCGATGCGGCCTGAAGTTTTGCTGATGGACGAACCGACTTCGGCACTGGACCCCATTGCGACCCTTCGCATTGAGGAACTCATGGCGGAGTTGCGTGAGAAAGTCACCATCATCATCGTGACGCACAACATGCAGCAGGCCTCGCGCATCTCCGACGACTGCGCCTTCTTACTGATGGGCGACGACCGGGCGGGCGAACTTATCGAGTTCGACACGACCGAGAAGATCTTCACGGACCCCAAGGACCCTCGCACGGTCGATTACACCAAGGGCCGCTTCGGTTGATGCGAGGGTTGGGCTACAGCCCAACCTCCGTCAGAATGGCGTCATCGACGTCAAAGACGAAGCCGCGGATATCAGTGCTGTTGATGAAGGGGCTGTCGCGCAGCACAGCGACGGCGTCGACAACGCTCTGGACGACATCGTCGTAAGCGCCAAGTGCGAACGGCGGGCGCTGGCCGAAGGCCTGCTCGAGTTCACTCTGGAGTTCCTCTTCGACGAACGTTTCGAGGCCGCATCGGGTGTGGTGGATCACCATAATGGACGTCGTTCCGAGAAGTCGCTGGCTCAAGAGCAGCGAGCGAATGGCGTCATCGCTCGCCAAGCCGCCGGCGTTACGAATGAGGTGCGCCTCACCGAGATCGAGGCCAAGTGCGCCGAAAAGGTCGAGTCGCGAGTCCATGCACGTCAAGACCGCGAGGTGGAGCTGCGGTGCGGTCGGGAGTTCCCGGTGGCCGTGACCCGCGACGTACGCGACGTTGTTAGCGAGCAAGGTATCGATGACGTTCATGGGCCTAGTCTAAGTGAGGTAGGGCGCAATCGAGAGGAGTGACGTGGAGCATGCACACGAGGTGCGCGACGAACTGCGCGGACCAGCGAAGGAGCTCCGTGCGCTGATCCCCGACGTCATGCGCGGTTATGGAGAACTGTCACGGGCCGCACTGGCGCCGGGCGAACTGTCGTTGGCGACGAAGGAGCTCCTCGCGCTGGTGATTGCCATCACACGAGAGTGCGATGGTTGCATAGTGGCCCACTCGCGGAGTTGCGCTCGAGAAGGGGTGACTCGTCAAGCCCTCGCCGAAGCGCTCGGTGTGGCCATCATGATGAATGGTGGACCGGGTACGGTCTGGGGCCCTCGAGCGCTCCGAAGCTATGACGAAGCGGTCGAGGAATTTCGTTCGTCTCCAAATGTCACGTAGGCGCAACTTCACGGCAGACTAGAGAGATGGAACTTACCGAAACCGAACGCGCCGCGCGTCTAAAAGCACTTCATAGTCTTCTCGATTTGATGCGTCCCGCCGTGCAAGCCGACGGGGGAGATTTGGTGCTCGTCCGCGCTGACGTGGACACTGGTGTGGTCGAAGTCCAGCTCGGTGGTGCGTGCTCGAGTTGCGCAATTTCCTCTGACACTCTGCAGGGCGGCGTCACCCGTATTCTGACGGACCGTCTCTCGTGGGTTACCGAAGTCATCGGTGGCGTCGACGAGTCCATGGACGTCGAAGAGTCAGTGTCACTCGGTGTGGGCGGCTACGTCCCACGGTACCGTTCGCTCTAACGTGACGGTGGTAGTGGTTTTTTCGCAAATCGTGCGTTCGTGCGCGAGGTCCTCCGATGCCGAATAGTTCCGCCGATGGCGGCGTTGAAACGAAGAAGTCCATTGTTGACGTCATGGTGACCATGCTCGAAGAGAGCGAACTGCATCGGATCCGCGTCAGCGATGTTGCTCGCCGGGCCAATGTGGCGGTGCCGACGCTGTACTACCACTTCAAGTCGCTCGCCGATGTAGTGGTTGAAGCGGTGTTCGTCTCGTTGGTGTCCTTCGTTGCGGGCTTCGAGCCGTCGATGACGGCGATGCGCCACGCCCTCGTAGTGGAGAGCGAGGAGGACTTCATCGCGGGGCTCGAGGCGTTTCTGGCTCATAGCTGGTCGTTGCCAGTTGCGGAGGAAGTCCACCGACTCGCGCCGCTCATGACGCACTTTCGCGAGTCGGCCCCCGAGGACGTCCGTATGAGGCAACTCCAGGCCAAGGGTCTCGTCGAACTCGCCACGTATCTGGAGGAGGGGCATCAGCGTGGCTGGATTGTGCTCGAGGACTCGGTGACGACATTTGTTGTCGCTCATTGGACGTGTGTGTTTGGTCAGTCGGTGTTCTGGAATCCCGCCTTTGGCCCCTTGACGGGTCTGCGTCGCTACGACGATGGCCTCCATCTGAAGGTGCTGACTGCGATGAACGTGTCGTTGGTCGACATGCCCATTCGCTAGTCACCGTCTGGAAATCTCCTATCTTGGTAGTACGGGTTTCACGCAGCGATGCCGAGACAAGAACGAACCAAAGGACCAAACGACGTGGCGTTGCGAACCAAGGGCTGGCTTGCTCGACACCGAGCGTCCGCCGAGCGAACTCGCTCACTCACGGTGCCGACTCGGCGCGAGCCGAAGACCCCTGCTCCAGGTGGTCTGCGTGTCGCTTTTTTGGTGTACCGAGGGAATCCTCGCGTTGGTGGACAGGGTGTGTACACCCGTCACCTCACCCGTGAATTGGTCGCGCTCGGCCACAGCGTCGAGGTGTTCGCGGGCCCCCCGTGGCCCGAACTTGATGACGGCGTGGGGTTCACCCCCGTGCCAGGACTCGACCTCTACCGCGATCCCGATCCGTTTCGGACCCCAACACTGGGCGAACTACGCACCAGGGCCGATCTTCTCGAATTCGTGACATTGCGGGCGGGGGGCTTTGCGGAACCGTGGACCTTTGGCATGCGAGTCAAGAAACTGCTGCGAGCACGGCGCGGTGACTTCGACATCATTCACGACAATCAGTGCATGGCTACCGGAATCCTCGACCTGTATTACGAGGGGTGGCCGGTGCTCGAGACGCTGCATCATCCGATCACCGTCGACCGGGCCATTGCACTGGCGCACGCTACGTCGTGGCTCGAACGCTATGGGGTGCGCCGCTGGTACGGATTTTTGCGGATGCAAACACGCGTAGTGCAGCAACTTCCCGCCGTCCTTACCGTGTCTCATAATTCACGTGCCGACATTCACGCGCAGATGGGCGTGGCCCTCGATCGCCTTACCGTGGTGCCGGTGGGCGTCGATCATGAGGTATTTCGACCCTACGACGACGTCGTTGTTCTTCCTCATCGCATCATGGTCACCACGAGTTCGGACGTCGCAATGAAGGGGCTGGTACCACTACTCGAGGCGGCGGCACTCCTGCGCCGTGATCGACCACTCGAACTCGTCATCATTGGTCGACCGAAGGCCAATGGGCCCGTAGCGAACGCGATCGATCGACTCGGACTTCGTGACGTGGTGACAACCGTGTCGGGGGTGAGCGACAAGGAGATGGCGCGTCTGTACGGAGAAGCCGCGCTCGCCGTGGTGCCGAGTCTTTACGAGGGCTTCTCACTGCCGGCCATCGAGGCGATGGCCTGTGGTGTGGCGGTCGTCGCGACCACCGGGGGAGCGATTCCTGAGGTGGTCGGACCGGACGCCGCACTGTTAGTGGCGCCCGGAGACGCCGTGGCCCTCGCGGAGGCGATTGCGATGTTGCTCGATGACCCCGATCGGCGTCGTCGCATGGGGCGTGCGGGTCGAGAGCGAGTTATGGAGCGCTTCACCTGGCAGGTCACCGCTCGAGGAACCGCGGCGTGTTACGACGCCGTATTACGTGGTTCCGCACTACCCGACGCGGTACGTTTCAGCTGATGCTCACGGTCCGACTCGACCGATTGCGGGCGCGGCCAGGAGCGCGCGCCTTAGACCTCGGCTGCGGCTTTGGACGTCACGCCTACGCCTTGGCCCGCGGTGGAGTGTCGGTGGTCGCCCTGGACGCCGGGCGTGACGAAATCACCGGTGTGCATGGCATGCTCGGCGCGATGGCGCTCGAGCACGAGTTTGATCCGACGCGGCTACTCGCCAGCGCCATTGTTGGCGACGCCCATCACCTGCCCTTTCCCGACGCCACGTTCGACCACGTCATTTGTTCCGAAGTGCTCGAACACATCCCCGACGACGTCACCGTGCTGCGTGACATCGTGCGGGTCCTGCGCCCGGGCGGCACCCTGGTCGTGACGGTCCCTCGCTATGGGCCGGAGCGGATCAATTGGTGGCTCTCGGAGGCTTATCACTCGGTCCCCGGTGGACACATTCGCATCTATCGGCGCCGGGTGCTTCGGGCTCGTCTGCGCGACGCCGGGCTGCAGGTGCAGTCGTCTCACCACGCCCACGCCCTGCACAGCCCCTACTGGTGGTTGAAGTGTGCGGTGGGCACCACGAATGACCAGCACTGGCTCGTGCGTCAGTATCACCGGTTGCTCGTCTGGGACATCATGAAGGCACCACGGACCACTCGCTGGACGGAGCGCCTCCTCAATCCTGTGCTCGGCAAATCACTGGTCATCTACTGCAGAAAGCCGGGCCCATGAGCCACCCCGGACTGACGGGCGTCCTCACTCCGGCCGACGTCGCCCAGAGTGCCCAGCATCTCCTCCGGCTGCAACACGCGAGCGGGGCGATTGCGTGGTTTCCGGGTGGTCACAGCGATCCGTGGAACCACGTCGAGGCCGCGATGGCCCTCACCGCAACGGGTCATCTCGACGCCGCTCGAGCGGCCTACGAATGGTTGGCACGCCATCAACGGCGCGACGGCAGCTGGTTCAACTACTACGTCGATGCCTGGGTCTCGTCGCGCCGTATCGACACGAACGTGACGGCCTACGTCGCGACGGGGCTGTGGCATTTTGTTCAGGCCACCGGTGATCGGGACCAGGTGCGGCACTGGTGGCCGATGCTTGATCGCGCCATGACTTTCGTCATCGGTGCGCAACGAGTCGATGGCACCGTGGCGTGGTCGTATGACGAGCGAGGGGCCCGCGAGCCGTACGCACTCTTGACCGGCTCGTCGTCGATCTTTCTCTCACTCGAATGCGCCGTGCGAGTGGCCGACCTGCTCGGCTACGACCGGCCCGAGTGGGGCGTGGCGCTCAGTCGGTTGGGGCACGCGGTCGCGCACCACCAAGACGACTTCGCGCCGAAAGCTGCGTTCGCCATGGATTGGTACTACCCCGTGCTGACTGGCGCGGTGAGGGGAGACGAGGCCCACGGGCGACTCCGTCAACGGTGGGGCGACTTTCTCCTCGATGACCACGGAGTTCGTTGCGTAACGACCAACGACTGGGTCACGGCCGCCGAGACGGCGGAGTTCACCTTGACCCTCGATGCGCTCGGACGACGAGATGAGGCGCGGGCCACGCTGGCTAGCACGCTGGCGCACCGCACGTCCAGTGGCGAGTACCTCACTGGTTGGGTCTATCCCCAGAGAGTGACGTTTCCGACCGACGAGACCTCGAGCTACAGCACGGCGGCCGTTCTCCTGGCGACCGACGCACTCGCCGACACGTCCGCAGCATCCAGCCTTTTTCGCGAGGCGGGGTCGTGGTGGCGACGGCTACCGCTCGCCCCCTGCCATCGGTGTGCGTCGGCACCGCTCGAGAGCGTGGAGTGAACCAACGGCCCCGCGGGTGACAAAGTCACCGCTCGCAAGTGCGTGACAGTAGATCTCGTAGGGAGGACGGCCCCCGTCGGCCGGATTCGCGAAGACGTCGTGCATCAGCAGGAGGCCGCCGAGTGCGACCTTGGGTGTCCAATCGTGGTAGTCACGCCACGCCACACTCTCGCCGTGTCCACCGTCGAGGAAGAGCACGTCGAGCGGTGCCCGAAAGTGTGGGGCGATGACCTCGGACGAGCCGACCAGGCCGATGACCGTTGATTCGAGTTCGGCCCGAGCAATGGTTCGTTGCCACGAGGGGAGGGTGTTGAGGCGCCCATCGGTGGGATCGAGGAGCGTTTCGTCAAAGTACGGCCACCCGATCTGCTGCTCCTCGGAGCCGTGATGATGATCGAGACTAAATAGCGTCGCACCCACTACGGCGGCCGCCGCGCCGAGGTAGACCGTGGATTTGCCGCACCAGGCACCGATTTCGAGCCACGTCGTGGGGCGCGCGTGTCGGGCGAATTCGAAGAGGGCTAACCCTTCGGCCTCGGGCATAAATCCCTTGGTGCGCTGGGCCAGGGCGAGACGGTCGGCCGTGGTGATCACCAGTGGCGAAGCTGGACCAGTGTCACGATGCCGAGGACGAGAAAAATGAGTCCACCAACGAAGCGAATTTTCTCGAGCGGCACAATGCGCTGGAGGGCCTTGCCACCGAAGGCGCCCACCACGGCGACAAACACCATGGCCACACTGCAGGCCAGAAAGACCTGGAGTGGTTGATGGTACTTACCCGACAAGGTGGCGGCCTGAATCTGCGTGAGGTCACCAAACTCACCCACGAAAATGACGGTGAATGCCGTGATAATTTCTCGCCACGTCGTCGAAGCATGTTCGGCGGCGGCTTCGCGTTTACCCTCGTCAATCTCTTCCTTCTCCTTCACGAGGAGGAGGTACGCGGCGCCGCCTAAGAACAGGAGGCCGACGATAATGCCCTTTAGCGTGCGGGGCAGCAACGTGAGGAGACTGCCCGCGGCTACCGCGATGCCCATTTGAACGATGAAGCCGGCACTCGCCCCAATCGCAACATTGCGCGGTCGGGCCTTCGTCGACATCACGACCGTGGCGATCATCGTCTTATCGGGTAACTCGAGGGCGATCATGAGCGCCACAATGCCCAACAGAGTTGTGGCGCTCATGAGTGACCCTAGAAGGCGCGACGAATCGCGTCAGCGAAGTTCAGTCCGAAATTCATTTGCTCGAGGGACTGGTCCACCGTCTTCTGCTGACCCGGAATGGGGTGCGCGCGGTGAAAGGCCTCGACCTCGGCACTGAAGGCCCGATCGGTAATGAACATCCGAACACCACGAGTGGAGTACGCACGCGAGTCGCGTGGGAACTTGGCGTCCGCATCCGTCCAACGCTCGACCATGTAACGCCAGACGGCCGGTCCGGAGTACATGTTGGAGCAGAGGAGGCCCAGCATCGAGTTCGCGTCTTGGGTGCGGAATTCGCTGAAGCACTTCTCGGCGGCGTCCAGGGCCAAGGCGTCGTCCCCGAAGCCGTTGAGCATGTACATGTAACGCTGCTTCTCCTGCGGGGTCTCGGCGTTGCGGTAACGGTCAATGAAGATGGCGTAGTCCTCGGGGCGGTTGTCGTTCGCGACGAGGCGCAGAATAACGGTTGCGAGGTTTCCCGAAACCTCATTGGCCTCAAAACGACGGCGTGCTTCGGCGTTAATACCCTCGTCGCCACCGATGCGGCCCAACAAGCCAATAACGGTCGAACGAGTTTGTCCAACCCGCTCGCTTTCGCCGGGCAGAGGCTCCCAGCCCAAGCGGGCGAAGTGCGGTCCCACCAAATCACGGGTGATCTGCGCAAGGGCGGGACGCTGCTCGGGGGTGAGGGCGCGATTCACGTAGTCCAAAGCCTCGTAGATGACGCCCCAGACCTGGGGCTCATCCTGCTCACCAACAGAAGCAATCAGCGCGTGGAAGTTGTCCCAGGTGCGGTACCCGGCCAGGAGAGCGTTCCACGCGTCGGCGATGACGGTGAACCGCTCGAGGGGGGTCAGTTCGTTCAGGTGGGCACTCACCACGGCGATTTCTTCGTCACCGTAAAAGCTGCGGAAGACGCCGGCGCCGCCAGCGTTGAGCAAGACGGGTCCATCGACCGTGATGGGCTCGGCACCCAGCAATTGGCGAGTGGGCTCACTGCCGTCGAAGCGGCGGGTGAAGAATGGCACGAGCCACTCGTCGGCAATGGCGCTGTCGCCATTGCGAGGGGCGAACATGAATGGTGCCTGACTGATAACACCGTTCTCGAGGGTCACGGCGGGGTGACCACCTTGCAGGATGAACGTGTCCATAATGCGACCAACCGGTTCGCCCGACGCCTCTTCGAGGGCGGCCCACAGGTCCGCGGTCACGGTGTTGGCGTAGCTGTGCTTCACCAAGTAGTTGTGGATACCCTTGCGGAAGGTCTCGGTGCCCAACCACTGCTCGATCATGCGCAGGACGGAGCCACCCTTTTCGTAGGTCAGCACGTCGAACATGCCGCGCGTGTCGTCGGGGGAGATGACTTCGTATTCAATTGGTCGGGTTGAGTGCAGACCGTCGACGGCGAGCGCGCGGTCCCGGTCGGTACCGAATTCAGTGAAAATGTTCCACTCGGGCTTGTAGGCGTTGGTGCACAAGACCTGCATGAACGTGGCGAAGGCCTCGTTTAGCCAAATGCCCTGCCACCACTCCATCGTGACCAGGTCGCCGAACCACATGTGGGCCAACTCGTGGTGGATGACACCAGCGACGCGCTCCTTTTCGGCGAGCGACGCCGTCGCGGGGTCAATGAGGAGGTCAGTCATACGGTACGTGATGCACCCGAGATTCTCCATGGCTCCGGCGTTGAAGTCAGGGATGGCCACCATGTCGACCTTGTCGCCGGGGTAGGGGATGCCGAAGTAGTTGGCGAACCAACGGAGGCCGAAGGCCGAGGCGTCCATGGCCAGCTCAGTGAGGTGACCCTGCCCCTGGGGGTAGACGATCCGCAATGGCACGCCGTCCACATCCACCGTTTCGGTGGTTTCGAACGGTCCGACAATGAAGGCAACCAGATAGGTCGACATCTTCATCGTCGGGGCGAAGTGAACGCTCACACGACCATCCTCGAGGGCGGTGCGACCGACCTCACGGGTGTTCGAGAAGGCGGAGAGCGCGGGGTCGATAGTCAGTGTGGTTTCGTAGGTGGCCTTGAACGCCGGCTCGTCCCAGCAGGGGAAGGCCCGACGCGCGCTGCAGTTCTCGAACTGAGTCGTGGCGATGGCGTGAGTGACGCCGTCGGGGTCGGTGTACATCGACCGGTAAAAGCCCGTGAGTTTGTCGTTCAATTCACCAACAAAGTCGATGGACAAGGTGGCCTCACCCAACGGGAGCTCTTCGGTGAACGTGAAACTCGCCGTTTCGTATTGCTCATCGAGGACGGCGGGGGCGGAGAGGAAGGTGACGTCACCCGAGCGCACCATGGCCGTGGTGAGCTGCAAGTCACGAGCGTTCACCACAATGGTGGTGGTCGGCTCTTCGACGGTCACGGCGATGTCGACGTGGCCGTCGAACGTGAAATCAACCAGGTTGGGCGCCAGAGAAATCTGGTAGGCGCTGGGTACGACGCGGCGGTCGAGACGGTAGGGATTAGTCGCTGTGGTCATAGTTTCCTACGTTACCGCTTCGACCAATTACGCTCGACAGGTGACAAATTCGCCAACGCCCGTGTCCCTGCGCTCCAAGCCCACCCCACCGCGGCTCGCGGTGACCGGCATCGGCAATGCGCTGTTGGACATCGTGACCCAGGACCGGAGCGATGCGCACGCGTCGCTGGGGCTGGTGAAGGCCTCGATGACGCTAATCGATGAAGACCAACTCGAGCCCTTCTACGCGGCCATGGGGCCCACTATCGAGATGTCGGGTGGCTCAGTCGCCAACTCTATTGCGGGAGTTGCCGCACTCGGTGGTACGTGCGGCTATATCGGCAAGGTTGCTCGTGACGATTTTGGCGATCGCTTTGCCCACGACCTTCGATCGCTCGGGGCCGAATTGGATCTCGCACTCGCGGCCCCCGAGGAAGGTGCGACGGGGCGTTGCCACGTGTTTGTTTCACCCGACGCGCAACGAACCATGGCGACCTACTTGGGCGCCTCAAACCAGCTTCGACCTGACGATATTCGTGAAGATCTGATTTCGCGGGCCGAAATTACCTACATTGAGGGCTATCTCTACGATTTACCACCGGCGAAGGCGGCCATCGCGAAGACGGTGGCCTTCGCGCACGAGCACCATTCGATGGTCGCCCTCTCGCTGTCGGACATGTTCTGCGTGAACCGTCACCGCCGGGCATTCCTGGACCTGGTGGTCAGTGACGTAGACGTGCTCTTGGCGAACGAAACTGAAATCATGGCGCTCTTCCAGTCGCCAACGCTCGAGCACGCCTACCGCAGCATTGGCGAGTTGGGTATTTTGGCGGTCACGACACTCGGGCCCGAGGGGGCTGATGTGGTCACGAGCGACGCGGTGTACCGCGTGCCGGCGGCCGAGGTTGAGCACGTGGTTGATCAAAATGGAGCCGGTGACATGTTTGCCGCGGGCTTCCTCTACGGACTCGCGCTGGGTGCCGACCCCGTTGAGGCTGCCGCGCTCGGCTCGCTATGCGCCGGAGAAGTAGTGGCCCACCTCGGGGCGCGACCCGAGTCGGACTTAGAAGAAATGGCGATTGACGCCGGTCTGCTCTAAAGACCGAGCGCGTCGAGCACGGCGTCGGTCCGTTTCGTTTCTCTGGTTTCCCAGCGCACCCACTGCACCACCACGGGAATGCACGCCAGCAGCATGAGTGCGTCGCCGCCAATCCACATGATGGCGCCTCCGAGGTGCACGTTCGACAACGCTTCGCTGGGCGACGTTCCCATTGGGGTCATCGCTAGGTAGCCCTTGAAGGGGAGATGATTGCTCATCATGAGGGCGAGACCGGTGAAGGTATCTACCGGGACGGCGGCCATGACGAAGAGCAGGCGGAGGCCCGGGTGCAGGGTTCGGCCCTGCTCGGAACCAAAGGCCACGCGAAAAAAGAGGTAGCCGATAACCACGAACGCCACTTGCTCGGCGTGATGGACCGCTGGGTGCTCCATCATTAGTGTGAACAGCCCCGAAAGATGTGCGACGGGAATGAAGATGAAGTAGGCGGCGAATCCTGTCAATGGGTGAGTGACGACCTTCATGGCGGGGGAGTCGAGCAGCCGCTGGGCGCGAGGGCCACCGGACAGGCGCACTACGTCGAGTGGTCGGCCGAGGGCGAAGAGCGGGGCGGCCACCATAATCAACAGGAGGTGCTGGATCATGTGGAATGAGAGGTACTGCATGTCGTAGACACCGATGACTGACTGTGTCGCCAGGATGGTGACGACGAGGCCGCTGATGAAGGCCGTGGTGCGCCACGGTGACCATGTGTGGCCCCGCCGACGAAGGTGTCGGACGCGGAAGGCGTACCCCACGCCCATGCCGGTTGCGACCAGAAGAGCCGCCAACTGCGGGTGCCACACGTTGAGGTGGTGCCAGGAAAAAGTGGTCATGTGCATACTCGACACGCGGGTCAGTCTACGGGCGTAGGGAAAAAGTTGACGGTAGGCTGGCGTCTGTGAAGGACACCTTTTTCTCGGCTCGCGCCATTGGTCTCCACGTTGCCCTGCTGGCGTGGTTGGCCATGTGTGGGGCGGCGGCGTACTGGCAGATTGGGCGCGCTGCGCAGGGGAATCAGCTGAGCTTCTTGTACGCAATTGAATGGCCGTGCTTTGCCATCATGGGTTTCTTTGGGTGGTGGGCACTTCTCCACATGGAGAAGGTGACCGAACACCAGGCGCAAGCCCGTCGAGACTACGAGGAACTCATGCGGGCCAAGGCGGCCGAGGCTCGCCTCGCCGCCGAGCAACAACAAGCCGAGGCGGACGACCCCGCACTCGCCGCGTACAACGACCATCTCGCGGCGCTCAGTGAGCGAGACGCGAAGACCCGAGGGGACCACTAATGGACACCGCATTCCGCCGCTATCGCTTGATGTCGTTCGTCACGGGCACCACGCTCGCCCTCTTATTTTTGCACCTCGGACTCAAGTACGTCGATCACAGCCTGTGGCACTCGACGGCCCTCTTCGAACGGATTGACGGCATGGCGCACGGGCTCGTGCTGTTTCCGATTTACATGGTGATGTCGTTCCAGTTTGTGCTGAAGGCCAAACTAAACGTCGCGCTGCTGGCGCTCATGTTCTTTGCCGGCTTCGTTCCCGGACTGGCCTTCGTCTTAGAGCGTCGACTCGAAAAGCGGTTCTACCCGAATGGTCTGCCCCGATAGGGCGCGACGGGTCCCGCTCGTAGATTCCAGAAACAACACCAGCTCGTCACCCTAGGGGTGGGAGCAAACAAAGCAGTGTGGCGTTAGCCGCGACCGCAGTTCGGCTTCTTGCCGTGGTTGGCCTTCTTCTTTGCACGTAGTTTGCGCTTTACGGTCCGCTTTGACATAGAGAACAATGATAGTAGGTCGACCACCAGTCGAGCCAAACGAACAGTAAGGAAGCGCACATGACCGAGACCCGTGGTGAATTACTCGTCGTGGCGACCCCTATCGGCAACTTGGGGGATCTCTCGCCGCGCGCCCTCGCGGCCTTACGTGAGGCCGATGTCGTGTACTGCGAAGACACGCGTCACTCCCGCACGCTCTTCAGTGCCAACGGTTTCTCGTCTCGAGGTCGTTTACTCGCCCTCCATCAGCACAATGAAGCGTCTCAGTGTGCGGAGATTTGTGAACGCGTGCGGCGGGGAGAAATGGTCGTCGTGATCAGCGACGCGGGAACCCCCGGCATTTCGGACCCGGGGGAGCGCGTCGTGGCTGCCGTCGCCGAGGCCGGACTGCGAGTTTCCACCGTGCCCGGACCGAGTGCGGTGATTGGCGCACTGTCAATCAGTGGTCTTTCGACGGAGCGTTTTTGCATGGAGGGCTTTCTCCCACGAAAGGCTGGCGAGCGAGCGGCCCTGTACGAACGACTGGCGCGAGAGGACCGTACCGTAGTGCTGTACGAATCTCCGCAGCGACTCGCCGCCTCGCTCGATGAGATGGCCCAACGGTTTCCCGCGCGCCGTGTCGCGGTAGTCCGTGAACTGACCAAACTGCACGAGGAAGTTCTGCGAGGGACGTTGCGTGATGTCAGCGCGCTGGTGGCGTCGCGAGAGATTCTGGGCGAGATTGTGATTGTCCTCGCCGGGGCCGATCGAGGAGCGGATGTCGGTGAGGATGCGGTGCGCGCGGCTCTGCTGGACCACTTCGCACACGGAGCGAGTGTTCGCGACGCCGTGACTGAGGTGGTGGCGTCGCTGGGCGTTATTCACCGAGAGACGTACGACTTGGCCCTCGCACTCCGGGCGGAAGCGAAGGCCGCCGCGGCACCGGAGGAGGCGGGCCGCAGTTAGTAGCCTTGATTCATGGCTCGCTTCTATATCACGACCCCGATTTACTACGTCAATGACGCCCCGCACGTTGGCCACGCCTACTGCACGGTCAACGCCGACGCCATGGCCCGGTGGCACCGACTTCGCGGTGACGAGACCAAGTTCCTCACCGGTACTGACGAGCACGGACAGAAGGTCGCCGACGCCGCCGCCAAGAATGGCGTCTCGCCACAGGCGTGGACCGATCAAACTTCGGCGCGCTTCCGCGAGGCGTGGGATGCGCTCAACGTCAGTTACGACGACTTCATCCGCACCACCGAGCCGCGACACCGCGAAACAGTCCAAAAATTCCTGACCGCCGTCTACGAAAACGGCTACATCTACAAGGACACCTACAGCGGTCTCTACTGCGTGAGCTGTGAGGACTACTTCACATCGGAGGCCTCCGACGAAGGAAAGTGTCCCATTCACGGTCGACCCTTGACCGAAATGGAGGAAGAGAACTGGTTCTTCCGCCTCAGCGCCTTCGAGGATCGACTTCTCGAGTTTTACGAGGCGCACCCCGAGTTCGTCACGCCCCACACCAAGTTCAATGAGGCCCACGCTTTCATCAAGGGTGGACTCCGCGACATCTCCATTACCCGTAGTTCCATCGACTGGGGCATCACCGTGCCGTGGGACACCAAGCACGTGTTCTACGTCTGGTACGACGCGTTGATCAACTACCTCACCGCGATTGGCTACGGCCGCGAGGATGATGAAGTCGCCGACTGGTGGCCCGTGTCGCACCACCTCATCGGGAAGGAAATCATTCGATTCCACTGCGTGTGGTGGCCCGCTATGTGCATGGCGGCCGGCATTGACCCGGTGAGTCACGTGCAAGTGCACGGGTGGTTGTTGGTCGGTGGCCAGAAGCTCTCCAAGACCATGGCCGCCGAAGGTGGCGTGCGTCTCACCGACATCTCGCCGGTGCTGCTGACGAATGAATTCGGTGTTGACCCAGTGCGCTACTACCTCCTTCGTGACACGGCCCTCGGCAACGATGGCGACTTCTCGCTCGAAGGCATTGCCGCGCGGTACAACACCGACCTCGCAAACAATCTCGGCAACCTGGTGGCTCGCGTGACGACCATCGTGGCTAGCAAGTGTGACGGCGTCGGTCCGCGACCGCAGGCTGACGCGTTGTTGCGCGAAGCGGCCGAAACGGCCGTCACGGCAACAGCGGCGGCGTGGGACCGCTTCGCCCCGCACCACGCCCTCGAGGCAACGTGGGGCCTCATTGGCGCAACCAACGCCTACCTCGAACAGACGGCCCCGTGGAAATTGGAAGCGGGCGACGCGCTACGTGACGTGCTTGGTAATGCGCTCGAAGCAATTCGAATCGTGACCGTACTCGCCTCACCAGCGATGCCCCAGGTCTGTGACACCATCTGGAACCGTATCGGCCTGGCTGGAACTCCGACCGATGTAGACGTCGCGACCAGCACCGTCTGGGGACAGTACCAGCCGGTGACGGCCATCGAGAAGGGTGAGCCGCTCTTCCCACGCATTAAGGCCGACAGTTGAGCTTCTGGACCGACGCACACTGCCACTTGCAGGATCAGTATCTGCGTGATTGGAAGGCCGACGGGGACGCCCGCGACGCCCTTGCCCGCGCCCGCGACGCCGATGTCAATCGCATTGTGGTTATTGGGACCGACGCCGCGTCCTCGTCTGAGGCCATCGGCATTACCGCATTGTCCGGTGATGTTGAGATCTACGCGACCGTGGGTCTCCACCCACACCAGGCAACTGAGGACCTTGCCCCGATCGCCGCATTGGCTCGGCAGGGTCACCCGCGTCTGGTCGGCATTGGGGAGTGTGGACTGGACTACTACTACGAGCACTCACCGCGGAGTGACCAACGTCGCGCATTCGCGGCACAGATCGCGTTAGCCATCGAGTTGAATCTGGCGCTGGTGGTGCACGCCCGAGACGCCTTCGATGACCTCTTTGACGTCTTCGCGAGCGAGGGGGTGCCAGAGCGCACCGTTATTCACTGCTTCACGGGTACGCCCAGCGATGCGGAAGGATGCCTCGAGCGAGGGTGCGACATTTCCCTTTCGGGAGTGGTGACGTTCAAGAACGCCGAGCAGCTTCGTGAGGCGGCGAAAATCGTCCCGCTTAATCGCCTCCACGTCGAGACGGATGCTCCCTTCCTCGCGCCGGTGCCTCACCGTGGACGAGCAAATGAACCGGCGTACGTCTCGCTCGTTGGGGAGTTTGTCGCTGAACTTCGTGGAGAGGACGTAGCGGTGGTACGTGCGGCCACGGCGGCGAACACCGCACGCCTCTTCGGGCTTCCATCCTGATAAAAGTATTTCTATCAGGTACATTATAAATTCATAGAAATAGTTGTGTCTTTTCTGACCCATTCGTCGTAGCGTTAAGCAGTCGGCCATGCCGCTGGCGCACCAACATGAAGGGGGTCGCAACGTGTCGCGCGAAAATCGCCCACTCCATCAATACCGTGTGCGACTCGCACTCAGTGCCGCCGTCGTAGCGCTCAGCACGCTCGCACTCACCTCGCCCAGTTCAGCCAGCCCCAGCACCGAGACCCTGCCGAACCTGATTGGCGAGTCCCACGCCCAGGCCTTCGCTACCCTCAAGGCGGCCCACCTCTACTTTTCGACGTCCGGTCCCGGTTCTTCAACGAGCTCGTGGACTCGCGTCGTTGGACAACTGCCGGTCGCCGGCTCCACCGTGTCACTGTTTTCCACCATCCACCTCGACGTCTCGACAGCCCCGGTTCCTCGACCCCACCCAGTAGTGCGCCCGCGGCCGACGCCGGTCCGTCACCGCAGCCAACCTGTACTGGCGCCGATGGCCGACGTACGAGGTCAGGGGCAAGCATTCACTAACTGGGTCGTGCGGCACCGCGGTTTTCACCTCGTTATTCTTCGTATTGGCCCAGCGGCCGGAGCATGGAATGACGTATTGGCCCAACACCCCGCTCCGGGCGTACGCGTTGCCCGTGGCGCGCAACTCATCATTACGGTGCGGCGTGTGATCCCCGCACCCGCAGGTCAAAAGGCCGTGCCCCGAGTTGCGCCAGTCGCTTCGTCGACGCCCCGGATCGTTCGCCACCGCGCCCTGATTGGCCAAGCGACGTGGTACCCCAACTCGCCAGGCCACTGCGCGTCGCACTACTTGCACACTGGAGTCAAAGTCTGGGTGCGCGATACGCAGACGGGCCGTACGATTACCTGTGTGATTAGTGATCGAGAATCATCCGGGGGCCTGCGGGTCGTGGACTTGAGTACGTACGATTTTTCGCACCTCGCCCCACTCGCGCGTGGTGTCATACCTGTCAGAGTGTGGTGGTGACTCATTCGCGCACGTCCCTCGGGGACCTTCTCACACAGTACGGACTTAAGCCCTCGCGAGCCCTGGGGCAAAATTTTGTCGTTGACCCCAACACCGTTCGTCGCATCGCGAGGCTGGCCAATGTCACCGAGGGCGATTTCGTCCTGGAGATTGGACCGGGCCTCGGCTCATTAACGCTGGCGCTCGTTGAAACCGGGGCGCACGTCGAGGCCATTGAAATCGACCGGTATCTGTTAGAGCCGCTGCGGTCAGTGGTGGAGCCCCACGGTGTGGTGGTGCACCACGCCGACGCCCTGGTTGCGGATTACGCGTCGATTCTGGCGGGCCGTGACACCGTGGTTGTGGCGAACTTGCCGTATAACGTCGCCACGCCCCTGGTGCTCCACCTCCTCGAGACTGTGCCGTCGATCAAGCGGCTCTTGGTGATGGTGCAGAAGGAAGTTGGCGAACGATTCGCCGCCCACGCCGGCGACGAGGCCTACGGGGCCGTGTCGCTCCGGGTGCAGTACTTCGCCGATGCCAGTGTGGTGGGCAAAGTGAGTCCCAACGTGTTTATTCCTAAGCCCAACGTGGACTCAGCGTTGGTTTCGATTGTTCGCCGGCCGGAAGTCCGCATCGACCCCGCCATCATTTCTGAGGCCGAACTGTTTACCGTGGTCCGCACGGCCTTTGCGCAACGGCGCAAAATGCTCCGTCGCTCGCTACACGACTGGGTGACCGAGGGTGTCTTCGAGCGAGCCGAGGTCGCAGAAACCCGTCGACCCGAAGAGCTCACGCTCGAGGAGTTCGCCCGACTCGCGGCGGCCAAATAGTGCTGGCGCCCGCCAAACTGACCTGGTACCTCGAAGTCACGGGCCAGCGGGCTGATGGCTACCACGAACTTCGGAGCGAAATGACGACGCTCGGATTGAGCGACGAACTCGACATCGACCCCGAGGGTGATTCATTGCGCATCGTGGGAGGGCCGCCCCTGCCACTCGATGAAACAAATCTGATTGCGCGAGCTTTGCGGGTACTCGGTCGGCGCGCGGGTGTGGTGCTCACCAAACGCATTCCCGTTGGTGGAGGACTGGGCGGCGGCAGTGCCGATGCGGGAGCGATCTTGCGATGGGGTGGCGGTGTTGACGACCTCGTGGCACTGCAACTGGGCGGCGACGTACCGTTCTGTCAGCGAGGAGGGCGTGCCCTCGTCACGGGTGTGGGGGAGTTCATTGAGCCACTCGAGCCACTCGTCCGCGACGTCACGTTGTTCCTGCCACCGTTTTCCGTTTCGACACCAGCGGTCTACCGTGCCTATGACGAACTGGTGGCTGCGGGGGAGCGCCCGGGGGGACGTAACCATCTGGAGGCACCCGCGCGGTTAGTCGAGCCTCGGCTGGAGGTCGTTATGGCGTGGGCAAAGACCATCTTCGGTCCGGTGCATCTGGCTGGATCAGGTTCGACGTTTTTCCTTGAGGGGCACGTACAAGCGGGGCTGTCAACGTGGAACGTTGAGAGTCCCGTCGGTACGGTTCAAGTAGTGCAAACACAAACAACGCCCGAGGGGCGTCGCTGACTATTTACCAGCAGCTCGACGCTGGAAGCGAGTCCGCTTCAACATCTTCTTGTGCTTCTTCTTGCGCATGCGCTTACGGCGCTTCTTAATTAATGATCCCATGGCTTAGAGAACACTAGTCGAAATTACCGGTGCGTGAAAATCGGTGATCACGGAGGTGGTCACGCTGAGGTGGGAATCGTCGGAAGCGTCATCGTAAAGAGGGCGCCGCCGAGTTGCTCGTCTCGACCGACATCGATTGCGCCACCGAATTCATCGATAACTTGCGCGACAATCGCCAGCCCAAGCCCAGAGCCCGGTAGTCCGCGGCTCGACGGGGCACGCCAGAATCGGTCGAACACGTGGTCGGAGTCTTCGTCGGCAATGCCGGGACCGCTGTCGGCCACGGTGAGGACGCCGTCGACGAGACGCACCCGAATGGCGCCACTCTCCGGTGTGAATTTGACGGCGTTGGTGAGTAGGTTCGAAATGGCGCGAACGAGCCGGTCGCGACGTCCTTCCACAAAGGTGGCCGTCGTGGCGGCGTCGATGGTGATGTTCTTGATGCGAGCGTACGTCCGAGCCGTTTCCACGCACTCGTCAACAACCTCATCCCAACGCAGCGCGACGACCGACCCTTCGGAGCGTTCGCCGCGGGCCAGTTCGCCGAGGTCGGTAATCAGCGTGGCCAACTCGTCGACCTGCGTCACCATGTCGTGGGTTAATTGCTGCACGTCCTCGCTCGTCAACTCCGACGCTCGCGTCATAACCTGCGCGTTCGTACGGAGCGAGGTGAGGGGCGTTCGCAACTCGTGACTGGCGTCGAGGACGAGTTGTCGCTGGAGTGCTTGACTCTCTTCCACCGAGGTCAACAGTTTGTTAAAGACGCGACGCAGTCGGCCCAACTCGTCAACGCCACCGGTGCCAATCCGTCGAGTGACGTCGTTCTCGTTAGCAATTTCTTCGATTTCATTGGTGACGAGTTCGAGCGGTCGAAGGGCCTGTCGGGTTAGCCAGAGCCCGAGCGAAATTGCTAAGAGCAAGACCGCAGCGGCCGCCACCGAGAGATTGCGGAGCAAGTTGCGGAGTTCGAGTACCTGACCGTTGAACTGGAGGACGTACACCTCGGTACCGCGATTCTGGTGAATGCAGTTCATCGTGCTGCACGATCCCTCAATGTCGAGCACCGCCGGCACCAGAAGTTCACGGAACCACTGTCCCTCGACGTTGACGGTGCGATTGAGGGTGTGATGCCCATGCATCGCCTCTCGCAGGACGGTTTCATCGATAAAGGCCGCCGGCACATTGAGGGATTTACCGTTGGCGTAGACGAAGTTGTTGACGCCATCATGTTCGGGCCCATTGGGCGACGAGAGCTGCTGGAGGGATTGATCCGCCGAACGAAGGAGCGCGCTTCGCGTCGTGAGAAATGACGTCGCGCTCAGGAGGAAGACGGCGATCAGCGTGGCCGACACGGTGGCGACGAGCACCCTCGTCCGGAACGTGAGATTCACGATGGTCGAAGGGCGTAGCCCACACCGCGAATCGTCTGCAGTAGACGGGTCTCACCTTCGCCTTCCAGCTTGCGACGGAGATAGCCAATGTAGACGGCCAGGGAGTTCGTGCCCGTGTCGAAGTTGTACCCCCACACGAGGTCCAAAATTTGGTCTCGGGTGAGCACCTGACGGGGGTGCTGGAGAAAGAGTTCGAGAAGTTCAAATTCGATTTTCGTTAGTTCAATAAGTCGTTCACCGCGACGCACCTCACGCGTCATCCGATTGAGGGTGACATCCTCGAAGCGCAGCGTCGACTCTTCACCTTCGCTCACCGTGCGACGGCGAAGTAAGGCGCGCAATCGAGCGAGAAGCTCGGCCAAATCAAAGGGCTTGACGAGGTAGTCGTCGGCACCGACGTCGAGGCCCGCCACGCGGTCGTTCACCGCGTCGCGCGCCGTCAGCATCAGGATGGGCGTGGCGTCACCGGCACTGCGTAGTCGACGACAGACCTCGAGTCCATCGATGTCGGGCAGCTGGAGGTCCAAGATGATGCCGTCCGGAGCGCGCAGGGCCATGGACTTGAGGGCGTCACCCCCGTTTTCGAAAAGTTCCACGCTGTATCCCTCAATGCGAAGGGCGCGACTAAGGGAGTTTCGGATGGCGGGATCGTCATCGACGATCACAATCGAAAAGGTACTGGTAGGTATCGTGGTCACGTTCGTCCCTTGGTTAGTGCAACAGGCTCTAGTCTTAAGGCTCGGTATTAAGTCTCTTCGGTTCTTCACTAAGAATCTACGAAGATTCTTTCACCACCGGTCGCGGGTAGTTCAATTGGCAGAACGACGGATTTTGGTTCCGTAGGTTGGAGGTTCGAGCCCTCCCCCGCGAGCAGTGCAGGAGGTTCGTCGTGCTGAAAATCGAGGAGTACTTTCTCCCCACCATGACCCTTCGTGTCACCAACCCGGTATCACTGACGAGTTGGCACTCATTCGGTGATCCGTCGGGAGTGGCGTCGGCCCATCACTCGCTCCTCGAGGCACTGCACCGAGAGGGGCGGCCCGCCCTTCGCACACTCGGCGTGTACGAACTGCCAACGGCGGCTACCGCGGGGTACTACGTGGGCGCGGTCGAGGTTCGAGATGACGAGCTGGACACCCGGTCAAGTATGGAGGTGCCGGGCGGCTACTTCCTCTGCGTCGAGCACGTTGGCCCACTCGCCACCCTCGGCGCATCAATGGAGTGGTTCTACGACGAGTACGTTCCCACTTCGCCGTATGCACCCCGTAGCGGTGTCCACCTGGCGCTCTTTGATCCTCGCTTCGAGCCACACGGGAGCGACAGTGTGATGACCTTTGGCCTACCCGTCAATCGCCGAGGTGCGGAGCACTAGGTCGAGATAGCCCGCCACCGCGGTGGGCGCGTCGCTCTGGAGCGAGTGGCCCGCCCCCTCAATCGCGAGGACCGTGTCGTGGGGGCGTCGCTGGCGGAAGGTCATCAGGTCCACGTCGTCAACCACCGAGTCGAGGCGTGTGCCGTGGAGCAGCGATACCGGAAGTGGTAGTGACGCCAACGTGCCCCAGAGATCCTCGGCGTCGTATCGAGGACGGAGGCGAGTGTCGTGCGACTGGTGATGCCAGACCCACCGACCATCACTGCGCTCGCGTGCATTCAGGGCCACCCCCCTGGCCAATGCTTCGGGGGACCGAGTGGGGTAGTGGGCGATCGAACGAGCCACCATGGCGTCGTAGGAATCGAATGATTCGGGGCCGTCGAGAAAAGCATGCACGCTGCGCGCCTTGTCTGGTGTCGCGCCAGGTGTGATGTCGAGTAAGACGAGGTGTGACCACCACATTGGCGTTCGGTGCGCGAGGGCCAGGGCGCAGAGCCCTCCGAGCGACATGCCGACCAGAACGAGTGGCGTGGTGGTGAGCGCCTCGAGACCCTCGATCAGCGAGGTCGCCACGTCGTCGAGCGTGGTCATGGACGTCGGTGCCGCGTCGCTCCATCCATGCCCGGGTAGGTCCACGCTGACGAGTGACCGCTGGAGGGTCACGGCCACCGCGTCGAAGGTGTGTGCATTCTGACCAAGACCGTGCAGGAAGACCGCCTGCGGTGCACCGGCGCCCCACTGCAGCATGCTCAGGGCACCCTGCGAGGTGGGTGAGGCCAAGCGGCGCACGGAGGGGACCGGTAGGCCGTGTTCGTGCGCTATCGCTGGGAGAAAGCGAAACTCGTCGGGTGCGGCTGTCACCATGTGGTCATCGTATCGGCGAGTTTCGGCAATCTCTTGTAGCCTTGGAGCGTGGAAGCCCTTTCGAAGCGTCGTCTCGTAGTCGTTACCGGTCGTTGTCACCCCGCATTGGCGAAAGACATCGCTGATCAGTTGGGCGTCGAGCTCACCGAGGCGCATCTGAAGGAATTTGCCAACGGCGAAATTCACTGCCGCTTTGACGAATCGATTCGCGGAGCGCACGTCTTCATCGTGCAGACCCACTCGTCGCCGGTGAATGACTCAGTCATGGAGCAACTCATCATGATCGACGCGGCCAAGCGCGCGTCCGCCAAGAGCATCACCGCGGTGATTCCGAACTACGGCTACGCCCGCCAGGACCGGAAATCGGCGGGGCGTGAGCCAATCACGGCCAAGCTCATTGCCGACATGTTGCAGACCGCCGGGGCGAACCGTGTGTTGTCGGTGGACTTCCACTCCGGTCAGATTCAGGGCTTCTTCGACATTCCCGTGGACCATCTTGTCGCCGCACCCGTTCTCGAGGAGTACCTCCGCACCCACGCTGATCCGGACAACTTGGTCGTCGTGGCTCCCGACGCCGGACGGGTCAAGGTAGCCGAGCGTTACGCGACCCACCTCGGCTGCGATCTCGCACTGGTGCACAAAACACGTCCGAAGGGCACGGCCAATGTGGCCGAAGCGCGACACATCGTTGGTGAGGTCAAGGGTCGTCACTGTGTGCTCATCGACGACATGATTGACACGGCCGGCACCATCGTGGCCGCGTGTGACCTACTCAAGTCGCAGGGTGCGGGAGAAATCTGGGTCATGGCCACGCACGCCATCTTCTCGCCTCCGGCGGTCGACCGACTCTTCAACGCACCAGTCTCGCGAGTGGTAGTGACCGATACGCTGCCCCTCGGACCCGAACGCCGCTTCGAAAAGCTCGAGATTCTCTCGATTGCCAGCATCGTGGCCAACGCTATTTCCGCCATTTTTGAAGACAGTTCAGTGTCGGACATCTTCGGCGGGGAAAACCTGCTGTAACACCGCTTTTCGCAGGAGCGCCGGTCTGCGATAGACTAGGCACCCTGTGCGCGACCATTGGTCGCACCAGCCATTCGTCTAAGGAGAAGTCATGTCACAGAGCACGCTGCAGGCGTCCACGACCCGCGAGCACGGAACGCGTAATTCGCGTCGCCTCCGCTTGGCCGGTTCCATCCCCGCGGTGGTCTACGGCGTTGGCGTTACCCCGCTGCCCGTCTCGGTTGACGCGAAGGCCTTCCGCCTGGCCGTCTCCGGCGACCAGGGTCTGAACACATTGATTGAGCTCGACGCCGACGGCCAGAAGTTCTTGGTGCTCGCTCGTGAGATCCAGCGTCACCCCGTTCGTGGCACGGTTGCGCACATCGACTTCCAGGTCGTCGACCCCGACAGCCCCGTCGTTGCCGTTGTGCCGCTGCACATGGTGGGTGACGCCGTCGAAGTGCGTCACGCCGACTGGGAAATCGACCAGCAGATGTTCAGCTTCGCGATTCGCACCCGTCCGGCGCTTATCCCAACGCACATCAACGTCGACATCTCCGACCTCAAGCCCGGCCAGGCTATCCACGTCAAGGACGTTGTCCTTGGTGAAGGTGTCGAGGCCGCGGGCGACCCCGCCGCGAACGTGGTGAACACCCGCGCGGGTCGCGCTGCCAAGACGGCCGAGCGCTCCTAATACATCGTGGCTCTCCGGCGCTTTGCCGTGAGTGGCCGACGAGGTAGTGCAAGTACCCTCGTTCTCCTCGGCCTGGCGAATCCCGGGCGTGATTACGAAGGTTCACGACACAACATCGGCGGCGACGCCGTTCGCTTGTTGGCCGAGCAACGCGGTGTGCGACTGGTGGTCGAACCTCGACAGCGCTGCGTCAGCGCCACGATTCCCACCCCACGGGGGCCAGTGACACTAGCGGTCCCCACGACCTACATGAATGAGTCCGGTGCCGCGGTGACCCCATTACTCACGAGGACCTCACTGGAAGATCTTCGAAACTTCGTCGTCGTACACGACGAACTAGACCTCGAGCCAGGTCGATTGCAGTGCAAATTTGCCGGTGGACTCGCGGGCCATAACGGACTTCGCTCCATCGCCGCCACCCTCGGTACACAGGATTTTGCCCGCCTGCGCATAGGCATTGGTCGTCCCGAACGGAAAGAGCAGGTCACCGATTGGGTGCTTCGCCGTCCGACGGGGGAGCGGCGAGCCGCCCTCGAGCGGGACACCGAAGCGGCCGCCACCGCCCTTGCGTTGCTCGTTGACGAGCCCTTTGATGACGCCCAACGACGCATCAATGCCGCTCGTGGCTGAGTCGGTCGGCCTCCGGCGCGTCCTCGAAGCGGTCGCGCCGGCGTTGCGGGCCGCACATCGGGCGGGATCCTTTGTGCCCTCAAGTTACGCAACCCCGTTGACGGTTGCCGCCTACGCGTTGGCTCACGACCATCAACTCGTGGTGACGGCAACGAGTGCCGAAGCCGACCTTCTTGCCGATGGCGTGCGTGCCCTCTGGGGGGAGTCCGCGGACGTTGCGCTGTGGCCGGCGTGGGACACCCACCCACTCGAACGCGTCAGCCCCGATACCTCGGTAATGGCCGAGCGAGCTCTGCTGCAGTGGCGCGTGCGCCGCGGCGACGCACCACGCATCATTGTGGCCTCTATTCGCGCGCTCGCGCAGATTGTGCCGCCGGAAGCGGAAGTGGCCCCTCGGGAACTTCGTACGGGTGACAGCATGGAGCGAGAGGTCCTGCTTCGCGAACTCGTCGACCTTGGCTACCGACGAGAACACCTGGTCGAGCACCGGGCTGAGTTTTCCGTCCGCGGTGGCATTGTCGACATCTGGCCGGCTCACGCTGACGAACCGATACGACTCGACTTCTTCGGCGACGAACTTGATCGCCTCACCGCTTTCGACATTGCGACGCAACGGTCGACGCACGCTCTCGAATCGGCGCTGCTGACGCCGGCTCGCGAATGGCGCCCCTCGGAGGCAACGCGCGCTCGCGCCAGTCAACTAAGGGAGTCGGCGACCTGGAGCCGTCCGGTGATTGACAAAATTGCCGCTGGCGATCTCTTCGATGGCATGGAGGGGTGGATGTCGCTCCTCGTTGAGGAGAGGCGAACACTGCTCGACGTCATCGGTGACACCACCGTGATGGTGGTCGAACCGGACCGCATTCGATCGCGACTCGCTGACCTGCTTGACGAGGAACGCGATTTAGCCAATGCCGTGGCCGCAACCTGGCAGGCGGACCAAGAGATTCCTCTGCTCCACGTCACCGCCGACGAGTTGTTTGCGGGCCGCGACGTACTCGCCCTCGAGGGTTCCGGTCTGGACGGGGCCTCGGCGCACCTCTTGACGTCACCACCCGTTGTCCAGGGCGACGCCGCGCGCATTGGTGCGCATGTTCGGGGTTGGACCCGCGCCCAGCGTGGCGTGGTCCTCACGAGCAATGGTGCCGCGGTCGCCCGGATGGCCGAGCAGCTGCGCGGTGAAGGGCTGGACGTCACGACTGATCCCGCTCAGGTGCTGCAGTCGCGCCTGTGCGTGCTGGAGTCGACGCTCCCGGCCGGATTCAGCTTGTCCGATCCCGCCATTGTGGTGTGGAGTGAAAACGACCTCACGGGTCGCCGAGCCGCTCACCGCGTGGCGCGCACCCGAACCCGCAACGTTGACGGCTTCTTTGACGACCTCGCCGTTGGCTCCTACGTGGTGCATCGCCAGCACGGCGTTGCGAAGTTCTCGGGTACCACGACGCGTGAAATGAATGGTGCCACGCGCGACTATTTAATCCTCGAGTTCAAGGATGGGCGGATTTACTGGCCCACCGAACAGTTCGATGCGCTGACGCCCTATTCGGGTGGCGATGCCCCCGCCCTCTCGCGCATGGGCGGGGCCGAGTGGCAAAAGACCCGCGCCAAAGCCCGGGCCGCCGCGTATCTCGTCGCGCAGGAGCTCGTGGACCTCTATCGTCAACGAACAGTGGCGCAAGGGTTTGCTTTTAGCCCCGACACCGCGTGGCAAGTGGAAATGGAAGACCTCTTCCCCTACGCCCTGACGCCCGATCAGGCCGATGCCGTAAATGCCATCAAGGCGGATATGGAAGCGCCACGACCAATGGACCGACTCGTCGTCGCCGACGTCGGTTTCGGGAAGACCGAGATAGCTGTTCGTGCCATCTTCAAGGCCGTGCAAGACGCGAAGCAGGCGGCGGTGCTGGTCCCGACCACGCTGCTGGCCAGCCAACACTTCACGACGATTAGTGAGCGGTTCGCCGGTTTCCCCGTTAAAGTCGCGTTGCTGAGTCGTTTTATCGATGACAAGGAAGCGGCTGCGACCCTGGCGGGGTTGAAGGACGGATCGATTGACGTCGTTGTCGGGACGCACCGCATCCTGTCGTCCTCGCTGGAATTTAAGAACCTCGGGCTCCTCGTGGTCGACGAAGAACAGCGCTTCGGTGTGACGCACAAGGAAGCCATCAAGACGCGTTCCGTTGGCATTGATGTCCTCACACTCTCGGCGAGTCCCATCCCCCGAACCTTGGAAATGGCCTTCGCTGGCATCCGAGATCTCTCAATGGTCACGACCCCACCAGCCGATCGTCGGCCAATCCTGACCCACGTTGGCGAGTACAGCGAGGCGGCCGTCGTCGAGGCCATTCGTCGCGAGCTCCTTCGCGAAGGGCAAGTGTTCTTTGTCCATAACCGCGTCTCGGACATCGACGACGTGGCGCGTCGGCTTGGTCAGCTCGTGCCCGATGCGCGCATCATTGTGGCTCACGGTCAGATGGATGAGGGCACGCTGGAGCGTGTGATGATTGACTTCTGGGAGCGACGTTTTGACGTGTTGGTCTGCACCACCATTGTTGAATCTGGTATTGACCTGCCGTCGGTGAACACCATGATTGTCGACCGCGCCGACCGATTGGGGCTCGGGCAGCTGCACCAGTTGCGCGGTCGGGTGGGCCGAAGTGGACAGCGCGCGTACGCCTATCTCTTTCACCCGGCGGATAAAACATTGAGTGAGACCGCCTTCGAACGGTTGCGCACCATCGGTGATAACACGGCGCTCGGGAGTGGTTTCAAAATTGCCATGCGCGACCTTGAAATTCGCGGGGCCGGTAATTTGCTCGGTCACGATCAGTCCGGTCCCGTGGCCGCGGTCGGGTACGACCTTTACGTGCAGCTGGTGGCCGAAGCCGTCGCCGAGGCCAAGGGCGAAACCATGCCCACGCTGGAGCCGATGACCCTCGACATACCCGGCGAGGCCAGTCTGCCCAAAACCTACGTTGAAGCTGAAGACGCCCGACTCGAGGCCTACCGCCGACTCTCGAGTATTACGACCCTCGAGGAGATGCGCGACCTCCGCGATGAATGGCTTGACCGGTATGGCGCGATGCCCCCCGCAGCACAGGGACTGCTCGATCTCGGGGAGTTGCGCGTGCGGTGCTTAGGTCTGGGTATTCGCTCGCTTCAGGTACTGCCCATCAAGGTCGGCATTCGCTCGAAGCCACTCCTCAAGGCCTCGCCGGTCACACTGTCGATGAGTCAACAGATGCGTCTTCGTCGCCGATTCGGCTCGGGTGGATTCAATGACGAGACTCGCGAGCTGAAGATTGAACTCGCACCGGATCAGGCCTCCGCCCCCGGCATCGTGGCGCTGTTCGAGGAACTGTTCGAAACGGCCAACTGACTAGCATCGAAGCATGCGTCGATTTCTCGTTGTCTTGCTCCTGTGCGCCACCGCCACCGCTTGGTACGGTGTGGCCTCTCGCTCCTCCGCCCTGGTGGTGAATGGGACGTCAGTGAGCGGTTCGGAACTGGCCACGGAATTGCGGGCCGTGACGACCACACCCGCCATCCAGTGCTACCTGTCCGAGCTCTACCAAAACGCGTTCGCCACTGGGGCTGCCCGCGATGCGGTGACGGAGAGCGCCGTGGCCTCGTGGACGGGTGGCCGCGTGGAGGGGCTGGCAATTCGTGCCTACGTGCAGCAGCACTACCACCACACGCCGACGGCCGCCGAGATCGCGACCGCTACGTCGGCCTTTGAGGGTGAGTTAACGTCCCTCGCGGCGCAGCACTCGTTGACCTGCCCGGGGACCGCCGCCGCGGCCGTGGCCGCTATGCCCACCACCATGCGGTCGACGCTCATCGCCAGTCAAGCGGATTCGCTCTACCTCATTGCACACCTGAAGGGCACAATTCCATTGACGGTACCGGCGCTGGAGGCGTACTACAACCAGCACCGTTCGTCCTTTCGCCAGACCTGCATTTCGGTGGCCCTCGTTCCCCAGGCTCGAGTAGCGGCGTTCGAAAAGGCCGTGCGTCGTGGCCTGTCGGTCGCTGACTCCGCCAAGGCGTACTCCGTCGATCCATCGGCGAAGCGGGGTGGGGTCTACGGCTGCGTCACGCCGAGTTCGACCGCCTACACCGCCATTCAAGCTGACGTGGCCGGACTACCCCTGCGCACGTGGAGCAAGCCCTTTAGTTACCAGAATGGTGCCTATGGGCTGTTCGTGGCCGTGCGTTCGGTCGGAATCCAGTCATTCGCCACGGCGGCCAGTACGGTGCTGACCGATGTTCGCAACGCCAATGCGGCCACTGCGTCGAAGTTGACGTCCACATTGCTCTACTACGCCGTAGTGCGCATTGACCCGTCGTTGGGTGTGTGGGAGTTGACGAGTAACGGGCCGGGCATCGGTGCGCCGACCCTTCCCGCGACGTTCGACGTTTCGGCCCCGACGCTCTTCACGGCGATTACCCCGCCTTCGTACCGGTGACCACCGCGCGCGTTCGCGTCGTCGGGCTCGGACCAGGTGACGCGGACCACGTCACTCGTGGCACCTGGGCTCTCATCGAAACGGCCCCCGTGGTGCGTCTCCGCACCCGCGTACACCCCGCCGCCGAAGGGCTTCGCCACGAAAGTTACGACGCCTGGTACGACGAGGCGTCGTCGTTTGACGAACTCTACGAGCGGATCGTTGACGATCTCGTGACCCTGGCGACCACTTCGCCGAACGGTGAAGTGGTGTACGTGGTGCCTGGCTCGCCGGTCGTCGCCGAACGAACCGTCGAGATACTTCGTGAACGTGTCGCCATTGAGGTCATCTGCGAACCCGCCGTTTCGGTGATCGACGCCGCCTGTGCGGCGCTGGGTGTCGATCCGATGAGTACCGGGCTTCGAGTCCTTGACGCCCTCGACAGCACCGAGCCCTTTCGCGGGCCGGGACCCCTGCTCATTCTGCAAACGTATGCACCAGAAGTACTCGCCAGCGTGGCCGACCGATTGCCGCCCGACACTGCTGTTACCGTGCTGCACCATGTCGGCCTGCCCGACGAGCAACTGATCGCTACCTCGGCCGCCGAACTGCCTCGGTTTCTCGAGGCCGATCATTTGACGTCGCTCTGGGTGCCCGGACTCCGGACCGCTGGCGAGGCCACCGAGGATTTGGTGAGTTTCATGCGACAGCTTCGGGCGCAGTGTCCCTGGGATCAGGAGCAGACCCACGGGTCGCTCACTCGTCACCTGCTGGAAGAGGCGTACGAGGCGCTCGATGCACTCACTGCCCTCGACGCAATGGTGAGCGCGGGGGAGGAGGACGCGACCATCGTGGCCCACGTCGAAGAAGAACTCGGCGACGTGCTCTTTCAGGTGATTTTCCACGCGGAGCTCGGTGACGAAGAATCACGTTTTTCGTTCGCGACGATTGCCGATGGGGTCCGTGACAAGCTGACGCAGCGTCACCCCCACGTGTTTGGCGACGTCGTGGTGGAGTCGAGCGACGATGTTGCGGCCAACTGGGAAGTGCTCAAGGCCGTCGAAAAGGGTCGGACGAGTGTCCTCGACGGCATTGCGTGGGACCTGCCGGCCCTCGCGCTCTACGCCAAGGTGGCCCAAAAAGCTCAAAAGCGAGGCATCGATACAGGGGCCATCGCTGCCGGTAGCGACGTGCGTGACCTCCTCACGCTGGTGGAGTCATCGCTCAGAGACGGCGTCGATCTCGAGGCCGCCCTTCGGCAACAGGTGCACCACCTCGCCGCGGTGGTACGTTCCACTGAAGAGAGTTCAGTAACGAGTACCGAGGCGTTGTAACCTTGGGGGCGACCCGATCCCCCCATAAGGAGTCCCGATGAGTGCAATTGAACTAGTCCGAGGTCGTCAGATTCTCGACTCCCGTGGCAATCCCACGGTTGAAGCCGAAGTATTTCTGACCTCTGGCGCGCACGGTCGTGCGACGTCACCGTCGGGAGCGTCAACTGGTATGCACGAAGCCGTCGAGCTCCGTGACGGCGGCGACATCTGGATGGGCAAGGGCGTGATGACGGCAGTCACCTACGTCAATACCGAAATCAATGACGCCCTCGAAGGCTGCGAAGCGGACGACCAGCGAGCAATCGACCAGGCCCTGATTGACCTCGACGGCACGCCGAACAAGAGTCGCCTCGGCGCTAATGCCATCCTCGCCGTCTCGCTGGCCGTGGCCAAGGCCGCCGCGATGGAGGCGGAACTGCCTCTGCACCAGTACCTCGGTGGCGTCAACGCTCACGTGTTGCCGGTGCCCATGCTCAACGTCATCAACGGTGGCGCACACGCGAAGAACTCCATTGACTTTCAGGAATTCATGGTGATGCCAATCGGAGCGAGCAGCTTTTCCGAAGCGCTGCGCTGGGGCACCGAGACCTACCACGCACTCAAGGCCGTTCTGTCGGCACGTCATCTCGCCACCGGTGTGGGCGACGAGGGTGGCTTCGCCCCCGACTTGGAGAACAACGAAGAGGCCGTGAAGATTTTGATGGAGGCCATCACGTCGACGGGCCGTGAGCCTGGTCGCGACATTGCCATCGCCCTCGACCCCGCGACGTCGGAAATCTACCGCGACGGGAAGTACCACCTCGACGGTGAAGGTCGCGTCCTGACCTCGGCCGAGATGGTCGATTACTGGGTCGACCTGTGCGACCGGTACCCCATTGTCTCCATTGAAGACGGCATGGCCGAAGAAGACTGGGATGGCTGGAAGCTCATGACTGAGAAGTTGGGTCAGCGGATCCAGCTCGTGGGTGACGACTTGTTTGTTACCAACTCGACCCTCCTGCAAAAGGGAATTGACCGTGGCGTCGCGAACTCGATTTTGGTGAAGTTGAACCAGATCGGCACGCTCACTGAAACCCTCGACGCCGTGCGTTTGGCCACGCGTAACTCGTACAGCGCCGTTATTTCGCACCGTTCGGGTGAGACCGAAGACGTCACCATCGCCGACCTCGCGGTGGCGCTGAATGCCGGCCAGATTAAGACGGGTGCACCCGCGCGATCTGACCGTGTGGCAAAGTACAACCAGTTGTTGCGTTTGGAAGAGCAGCTCGGGGAGTCGGCACGATTCCTGGGCGGACGAGCACTGTCGGGAGCAGCGGGTGTCGGTTATACACGGTAGTTTTGCCAAGGAGCAGCGCTGGATGGTGCCCGTCGCGCTCGCGATGGCGGCATTCATCGTGGCCTTTGGTATTCCCTACCAGACACTCTTTCGGCAGAACGCCCAGCTGGCGACGTCGGCTGCGGCCATCGCCCACGTGCAGGACCAGACCAAGGCCCTCGAGCGACAAATTACCGCGATGAAATCGAGCACGGCCGCCTTGGCCCTGGCCCGCGAGCAGTGGCAACTCGTCTTGCCCCACCAGGGGTTGATTCAGGTGCTTCCCGGGGCCGGTGCTGGGAGCACCGACCCGGGCTTTCAGCCAGTGGTTAATCCGGGTGGCGCTGATCTGTCCGCGGGGACGACCACGACGCGGACCAGGGTAGTGACGACATCGGGCTTTGTGAGCCGTTTTCTTCACACGCTTGAGTTCTGGCGTTGAGCACCTTTCGCGACGCCTCACCCGAGGACATCACCGTCATTGAGGGACTGATTGGCCGCCCCCTCTCGGGTCGTTGTGCGGTGGTGGTGCGCCGCGAGAATGGCGCGCCCGTGGTCATCGAAAACGAGCCCCACATGCGAGACGGCACACCAATGCCCACGCTGTACTGGCTCATTGACCCCGCTCTTACCGACGATGTGTCGCGACTGGAAGGGGCGGGGGGCGTTCATCGTTTCGAGGCGCTCATCGATCCCGACGCATTGACCGCGACCCACGACGCCTACCGACGCCGCCGCGAGGCCGCAACGATTCGTCGCGAGGGTGCCCAGCCCAGCGGCGGTGTTGGAGGTACCCGTACGGGCCTGAAGTGCCTCCACGCCCACCTCGCCAACTTTCTGGCGGGTAATGAAGATCCGGTCGGTGCCCTCGTGGCGACGACGATTTCGTTGCCGACACTCTCCCTCTGCGACGTTCGTGACTAACGTCGCCGCCCTCGACTGCGGGAGTAACTCGACTCGACTCTTGGTGGCGAGTGATGGAGGGACGCCCCTCGTCCGCGAGATGCGCATTACCCGACTCAGTCAGGGAGTGGATGCATCGGGGGCGCTAACGAGCGAGGCCGTGGAACGAACGCTGGCCGTGCTTCGGGAGTACCGTGCGATCATGGATGAGTACGAGGTCGGCAATGGCCTACTTGTCGCAACCTCGGCGGTGCGAGACGCGAGGAACGGCGACGAGTTCGTGGCCGCGGCGGCCGAGATCACCGGCGTCGCCGCCCGCTGCCTCACGGGAAACGAGGAGGCGACCTTTACCTACCGCGGAGCGACGGCCACCCTGGCGCCCAGTTCCTGGCCCACGCTGGTCGTGGACATTGGTGGTGGGTCGACCGAACTGGCGGCCATGGTGGATGGTCAACTCGTCTCGCACTCTATGCAGTTGGGCTGCGTCCGCGTTACCGAGCGAGCCCTGGGCGTGGGTGTCGTGACGCCGACCGGTATCGCCGCGGCCACGGCGCTCATTGACAGCGAGCTCGATCGAGCGTGGCGCGAACAGCCCGTCCTGGCCACTTTGCGCGGCGGCGTCCGTCTCGTGGGCGTGGCCGGTACCGTTGCCACATTGGCGCAGCTCGTCGCCGGTGACAACGAGTACCAGCGCGATCGCGTCCACCACCAGCACGTGTCGCGATCCGAGCTGCAGCGGTGGCTGGCGACGCTCGCCCCGCTGACGCCGCTCGAGCGACTCGCTCTGCCGGGCATGGTGGCGGGACGCGAAGATGTGCTGGTGGCCGGCCTCATGATTCTGGACGCCGTCATGGAACGGCTCTCCGTCGACGGAGTGACCACGAGCGAAGACGACATCTTGGATGGCGTCATCGCCTGGTGCTGCTCCGCCAATTAAGGTGAGGATGATGCGGGAAGTCGTGGAGAGAGAATCATGGTGAGCCTGCGCTCCTCACACGCTTCAATGACACTGCACGGTCGACGGGTGCAACTACGAACCTTGGGTGAAGTTGACTACGACGGCTGGGTCGAGGTGCGTCAGCGCTGTCGCGACTGGCTGCTCAAGTGGGAGCCGCGTAGCCTCCACGCCGCACACTTAGCCGAGGATCGGCGAAGCTTTGTTAATCGCTGCAGCGTCCGCGAACGCGAACGTCAAATGGGGACCGGCTTCGGCTTCGGCATCTTCTACGAGCAGCGATTCGTCGGCGAAATTACTTTGTCGTCCATTCAGCGCGGGCCACTCCAGAGTGCGTATATCGGCTACTGGATTGACGAGGCCGTGGCCGGACGGGGACTTATGCCCGAAGCCGTGGTCACCATGCTGCAGTACGCCTTCGATTCATTGCGACTGCACCGCATCGAAATTGCGATTATTCCCCGTAATGCGCCCTCGCGTCGGGTGGTGGAAAAGTTGGGTCTTCGGTTCGAGGGAGTGGCCGAGCGCTACCTCGAAATCGACGGTGTCTGGGAGGACCACGCCCGCTTCGCGATTACCGCTGAGGAGTGGGAAGTGCGGGCACCTGAACTCGTGTCCAACTGGCTCTTGCCCCTGCACGACTAAACGGCGTGGTAGGTCGCCCCGCGAAGCTCGGTCACGCTCACTGAAGCTACGGTGGCCCCGAGTTGTGGTGCCATCGTGATGGCGTTGATGCCGGCGTCACGCGGGAAGACCACCAGAGATTCGTGTGCGTGGCGAGCCACGACGAGCCCGCGTTGGCGCGTGGCTACCGCAGCCCGACGGGTCTCGGTGATATCGAGGTCGGCACCGGCGCGCAACGCAAGGCTGTCGTAGTTGCTGCGAGGGATAGCGCGGAGGTCGCGGAGCAGCTCTCGCGTACCGCTGGCGCGGACAGTCGAGCCAGTGACGTCGTCCCAGGTAACGGGCACCGGTGTCGGCGTGATACCGAGCTGCTTCGCCAGGTAGAAGAGCTCGGCGTCGTAGGCGAACCCTTCGATGAACCCTAAGAGGCCCAGCAGTCGGGCGAGTCCCAGGCTCATGCCCTTGCACCCACACTGCGTGTCGCGAATCGTGGTGCCGGTGTAGTGCGTGACCACTCGATGGAAGAGCGCTCCCGCCACGGTGCGGCTGAAATGGCCGTAGCGAATGGCGCCGTTGACTGCCCGACTGCCGGGTGCAAAGTCACTGGTCGTTAGGGCGTCATCAACCGCAATCAAACACGACGGGTGAATGGCCATGTCGGCATCGACGGTAATCACGTGCGGGGCCTTCGCGCTGGCCCAGCCCAATCGGACCGCGGCACCCTTCCCCTGATTTTCTTCGTGCCGAACGACCTTCAGGTGAGGCAGATGACCGTAGGCGGCCTGAATGGCGCGGAGGGTTCCATCGGAGGAGCCGTCGTCAACAAAGACAATCTCGGTAGTGTCAACCCCCCACGTCTCGAGCGTCGGGGCGAGACGGGCGTAGCCCTCCGCCAGACGTTGGGCCTCATTGAAGGCGGGGATGATGAGCGAACGTTGGAGCGTCATAGCTAGGGACGAGCGACCCCAATAAAGCCAGCGCCGAAGTACGGTGCGAGGCTGATGGGCACACCGGTGTGCGCCGCGGCGATGGTGGTACTGGTGCCCCAGGGGCCGGAGCCGGCGTACATGACAACGTGGTCAACAGCGTTGTCGCCATCCAGGTTGTAGTAGTAGATGAGGTCACCGGGCCGGATGTCACTGAACGACACGTGGGGGAGTGCCGCCCACTGTTCCTCGGTGGTGCGGGGAATGGTGACCCCCGCCTTTTCCCACGCCCACTGCACGAGACCGGAGCAGTCAAAGCCGACTCCCGGCGTCGTGCCACCCCAGACGTAGGGCACGCCGATCTGTGATTCGGCCGCCCGCAGGGCCGCTGAACCTTGGACTGACGGGGGAACTTGGTGAATGGGCGGTGGCGGGGTGTTGATGCGAATGGCCTCGATGACCTGATTCGCCGCGGCTTGTCCACCGATTTGGCTCGCGGCGTTTACTGCCTGTTCCTCGGCCGCAATATCGCGGGCTTTGGCCGCGTTGCCACCCTGTCGAACTTCGTAGGCAATGAAGGCCGTCTTCTCATTGGCCAACTGCGCGGACACTTGATTGAGTGTGTTCTGCGCGCTCTGTTCGGCCGCCAGGTTGTTACTCAGCAGTGCTTGGAGGTGCTCGCTTTGAAGTTTTGCCTGATGGCGCTGGCTGGTGACGGTGCGAATTGCCCGATTGAGGGACGTTCGCTCATTGATCAGCGTGATGCGTTCGGCGTTGATATTCCCGACGGCGAAATTACCGAAGACGCTCCGAGCGTCGCTGGAGGTGACGTCTTGATTGAACAGCGCCACCACTTGGGCACTCGCAGTGCTGTCGACGTAGGCGTGGACTAAATCGACCACCATGCGGGCCTTGGTCTTGGCAATAGCCACACGCTTCAGGCGAATTTTCTTCTGGAGGAGTGCGATGTGGTCGGAGAGCTGTCCAAACACGGCGGCGGCTGCGTCGTAGGCGTTGGCTGAACGCTCACTGGCTTGGGTCAGGGCACTTAATTTCACCGAAATTGCTTGTAGTTCGGCTTGCGTCTGCTTGATGGTGTTGATCGAGGCACCGGCGCTGCACGGGCTCCCCAGAGCGGCCACGAGACTGAGGGTCAATACCGCCGAGGACCGACGGACGTAACGCGGTGTAGCCATGATGTCAGCCTAGTGACGTCCACTGCGCCAGTTGCGAAGTTGCGCCAGAGTTGATGCGTTAGCGTAGGGGGTCAACAGCAGTCGGGGGCGTAGCCCAATGGCAGAGGCAGGGCGCTTAAACCGCCTCCAGTGAGGGTTCGAGTCCCTCCGCCCCTACTCGGCGAAGTGTTGCGGTGGTCTCTAGTAGGCTGTCAACCGTGGCTAAGAGCGCAACTGGAAAAATGGTCAGCAAAATCGGCGCAGCCGGTGGCGGTAAGACCTATAAAAAGAATCGTCCCGTGAATTATTACGGTGCCCTTGTGGTCATTGCCGTCTTGGGCATTGCGTCGGTGGTGCTGGCGCGGTACGACTACCAGAATCCATCTTCGGCCGTGAGCGGCACACCGCCGGCAGTCGGCACGACGTGGTTCTCCGCTGTTTCATTCGACATCTGTGGCGTCAACGAGTCACTGTTGCCAGCCGACCCCACCTACCGAGGTGGCTTCACCGTTGGTCAGAACGGCGTTATCCGTATCGCCCCTGCCTCCGCGGCAGACTCGGGCAACCACGCGACAGTGGCCCAGTTCGCCAACGAATACCCGGGCCTCGTGGCGAGTTCGAGCCAGCTGGCCATTCCAGTGAAGAACGGCATTCCCACCGCCGCAACCACGTACCACAACGGTGTTCTCTGCCCCAAGGGCAAGGGTGTCCCCGCGAACCTGTCGGGTAAGCCTGCGTCGATTGAGTATGCCTACTGGCGGACCTTTGGACAGACCACGCCGACGATTACGACCGATCCTTCGTCCATCAAGTTCTCCAACGAGATGGAACTGACGATGGCCGTCTTGCCAAAGGGCGCCGTGCCGGCCCGCCCAAGCACCGCTCAGGTTGATGCGATGGTGGCGGCAAACGCTACCTCCTCGGTGACCACTACCACGTTGCCCGTAACGACGACGACACAGGCTGCGACAACGACCACTGTCAAGGCCACCACGACCACGGTGGCGCCGTCGACGACGACGACGACTACGCCGGTAACGACCACGACACAAGGCTAAGTGTGAAGGCCATCATCTTGGTTGGTGGAGAGGGCACGCGCCTTCGTCCGCTGACATTCGAGATGCCTAAGCAAATGCTGCCTCTGCTGGGTCGGCCCTTCATTGAGCACGTGTGCGAGTTTTTGGCCCAGCACGGCATTACTGACGTCGTCCTCTCGCTGGGTTACAAGCCCCACAGCTTCGTCGAGGCCTATCCTGATGGCGTCATTGCGGGTGTGCAGGTGAACTACGTGACGGAGCCCGCGCCACTCGACACCGCCGGTGCGATTCGATTCGCGGCGGTGACGGCCGGGGTGGACGACACGTTCGTCGTCATGAATGGTGACGTTTTCACCGATTTCGATCTCAGCGCTCTGGTGGCTTTTCACCTTGAGAAGCAGGCCGTCGCGACCATTTCGCTCCAGCCAGTCGACGACCCGTCACGCTTTGGTGTCGTGCTGACTGACGACGAGGGGCGGGTGCAGACATTCATCGAAAAGCCACCGCGTGACGAAGCACCGACCAATTTGATCAATGCCGGAACCTACGTGATGGACCCTTCGGTGCTCGACGGCATTCGGAGTGAGGGCAAGGTCAGCGTGGAGCGAGAAGTGTTCCCCGCACTAGCGGCTCAGGGCGCCCTGTACGCCCTCCCCGCCGATTCCTACTGGCTCGACTCGGGCACGCCCGCCGCGTTCTTGCAAGGGTCCTACGACTTGCTCGCCAAGCCCGAAACCCCCGGCGTGGTGGACGGTAATTGGCTGCACCCGGAGGCCACCATTGCGGACTCGGCGATTATCGAGGGCTCGGTCGTTGACCGGGCGTGCGTGGTTGGGGCGAACGCCACGGTGCGCAACGCCATTTTGATGCCCGGCGTCGTTGTTGAAGAGGGTGCCATCATCGACGGCAGCATCGTTGGCCCCCGGGCTACCGTGGGCGCAGGGTCCACGCTTCGACCGACCTGCGTGGTCGCCGCCGATTACGTGGTGGCCCCCGCCACCGTCGCCGAGGGCGACGCGCGCCTGTCCTAGCGAAAGAGATCGCCGGTCGGGCTACGCACAATGGTGTCGCCCACCGAGCCCGCACCAAAACACCGTGGGTCGAGTCCTCGGACCACGGCAAAGGGCGTATTGGCGTCTTTGGCCAACACGAGATGCACGGCCCCCGCAATTTCGTCAACGATGGCCACTTCCGTTGCCTCCAGGAGGCGCCCGTTGGCGTCGTAGGTGCCGCGGAGGTCGAGGATGGGCGTGAGTCCTGCCGAGCCAATGGCGACGTCGGTAACGCCATTGCGCCACGTCCGCCCCATGGTGTCGGTAATGATGACCGCCACATCGAGGCCAGTACGCCGGCTGAGTTCGCCTCGGAACCGACGGGCGCTCCGGTCGGGGTCAGTCGGCAGGAGTACGGCAGTGTGCTCATCGGTGTTCGAGAAATCGACGCCCGCATTGGCGTTGACGAAGCCGTGGTGGGTCTCGGTGATGCGCAGGGGTCCGCGCCGACGAAGGGTGCGAACCGATTCGGCGTCGATAATGGCGTCCCGATGAGCGTCGGTGCCGTCGAAGGCAATGACGCGTCCCTCCGACTTCGAGACGACTTTGGACGTGACGGTGACGAGGTCGCCCGCCTCGAGGTCGTCACCCTGGGCCCGTAGCGCGTCGAGCAAGAGCTCGACGAGGTCATCACCGGCACGAATTTCGCCAACGCCTCGCACCGCGAAGCAGAGGAGACGACTCACGCGAGCACTGCTTCGGCGAGCGCGCGGGCGTGGTCGGGGTCACTCATAATCGTGGTGGTAATCCGTACGGCGCAGCCAGTGGCCGCGACACGGTCGGCCAGATCGGCGTCCCGTTCATCAATAATCAGCGTGTCGATCAGTCCCTCGTAGTACCGCGCGACACCGACGCAACTGACCTCGTGGCCGAGTTCACGAAGAAGTCGATCGGCCGGACCTTTCAGTGCCGCGCCTTCAATGATGGGTGAGACGGCCACCACGTCGGCACGGCGTTCGGCCAGTAGTTCACGGACCCCGGGAATAGCCAACAGTGGACCGATGGAAATCAGGGGATTGGAGGGCGCAATCACGATGCGCGACGCCTCACGCAGTGCGGCGGTGGCGGCCGACGTGGGAACGGCCTCGGCCGCTCCGGCAAAGGAGAGTGACCGAACCGTCACGTCATGGTGGTGCTTCACGAAGTACTCCTGGAAGGTGAGCGGACCCTGGTCGGTGTCGAACATGGTGGCCACCGGATCGTCAGTGACGGGCAGGAGGTTAATGCGCAGACCGAGACGCGCACCGAGTTCAGCGCTGACCTCGGTTTTGGTCGCCCCCTGCGCGAGGCGGTGGCTCCGGTAGAGGTGGGTGGCGAGATCAAGGTCGCCGAGGCCAAACCACGCTTCGCCGCCGAGGGCGCGTAACTGTTCCATGACCCGCCACGATTCACCTTCGAGCCCCCAGCCCAGTGTCTCGTTATTGCGTCCGGTCACGGTGTAGGTGATGGTGTCGAGGTCGGGGCAGATGGTGAGGCCGTGCATGACGAGGTCATCGCCAACATTCACGACGGCTGTCAACATCTCGGCGGGAACGACCGCACTCATGGCCCGAAGCAATCGAGCCGCGCCAACACCACCACTGAGAACTGTTATCACCCTCGAAATCCTACGGGGCGTAGGTAGGATTGGTACGTGACAACTTCCTTGGCGGCCGAATGGCCGGGTCGCCCGGCCTTCATGGTGGCCCACGTCGATGGCCCAGTCGTCACCCCGCTGCTCTCACACGGTCCGTGTGACGATGTTCGCGAGTGGGCCTCCATTTCGAAGGTAGCGGTCGGACTAGGTGCTCTTCGGGCGGTCGAGGCCGGACTTGTTTCCCTTGATGATCCCGTCGGCCCCGCCGGGGCCACCCTGGCCCACTGTCTCTCACACGCCAGTGGTCTGGGCTACGAGGCGGGTGACCGTGTCGTGCCCGTAGGCACGCGGCGGGTGTACTCCAATATTGGCATCGATACTGCTGGTGCGTATCTGGCCCCCACCGATCCGCTCTCGTGGCTGCGCGACAGCGTGCTGCGCCCGCTCTCGCTCGAGCACACCGACGTGGTCGAGCGCGTGGCCGCCGGTGTGCGAGGTCCGGCCAGCGCACTCATTCGTCTCGGGGCCGAGTTACTGGCCCCAACGTTGCTCACGACGCGTTCCCGCGACCGCATGGTGACGCCATTCCTTCCGGACCTTGACGGGATTACTCCGCCATTCGGTCGCCAGACGCCAAACCATTGGGGGCTTGGCCCTGAACTCCGGGGCACCAAGCAGCACTGGATGGGTAATTGGCCGGAGGCGTCATTTGGTCACTTTGGCCGAAGCGGGGCGCTGCTGCTGTGCGATCCGACGACGGGTCTCGTCGTTGCCGCCACGAGTACGGAACCATTCGGCCCGTGGGCGGTGTCACTGTGGCCAACCTGGATTGACCGGGTGCGAAACGCCGCCCTCGCATGACCATCATCCGCGTTGGCCTGGATCTTGACGGCTCCCTCGAAAGCCTGCGTAACTCGATGACCGAGTTGGCGGACGAACTTCGAGCTCGGGGAGACTGCGCACTCGTGGGCTTTCGTTCCCGTACGGCCGCCAAGTCGGCGGGGGAGCGAGCGCTGCGGGGGCGCCGGCTTATGGGCCCGTTGTGGGAACGTGGGCGCGGCCCGAGTATCGACCGACAATTGCGTGACGTCGACGTGATTCATCTGGCCGGGGTGGCCATTCCTCCAGTGAAGACCCTGCCACTTCTGGTCTCGGTGGATGATCTTCGGCCGCTTCGAGAGGACGCGCGATCCAAACATCGAGCGGCCGATCTTCGGCGATGCGTCGATCGAGGTGCTCGCATCGTGGTGTCGAGTCGAAGCGCGGCCCACGAGGTCCAAGAGGTGCTGCAGCTCGACCGTGCGCAGTTCACGGTGGTACGGCCACCGGTGGGCTCCATCACGCCAACGCTGGACGGTCGACGTCTCGTCGTGCACGTAACCGGACAGGGCGAGCAGTTCCTCTCGCTCGCGCCGCAGCTCGTCGCCTTCTGTTCATCGCAGCGCTGTGATTTGGTGGTGATTGGCAGTGCGCAGTTCGCCGACGTGATGCGTCAGGCCGGTGTGCCCGCCACGTTTCTCCACCGATCGAACGCCGCCGAGGCCCTGCCACTGGCGCGATTGGTGGTCTCACTCAGTGACGGTGCTCGCTTCCCGGCGTTTGCCGTCGCGGCATTGGCCGCGGGTGTTCCCACGGTCGCGAGCCTGACGCCGATTAACCGCGAGCTCCTCAATGGTGCCGCCACCCTGGTGGAGAATGACACCGAGTTAGTAGAGGCCATCGCCGACATGTGGTCGAACGAAGCGCATCGGGCCATTGCTCGGGCGGCGGGTCGCGACCGAGCGGCGGATTTCGCGCCGCACGCAGTGGCGGCCACCTACGCCGCGCTCTACGCTGAAGTTGCGAGGGGGAGCCGATGAATCGTCAGGTCATGGTGAGCGTCGACCAGCTCTCTCGCCCTCAACCAGGGGGCATTGCTTCCTACGTCCACGGCCTTCTGCGAGGTCTCGCCGACGTGGGTCTCGATGACTACACGGTGGTGGGCTCGCCGCGAGCCCTCGCCACAGTGCCGACCTGGCCATCCGCGAGCACACCCGTGCCGGACCGACTCGTGCCACTGGTGTGGCGCTCGGTGCCCGCGGGCGTCACCCACGGAACAGCGGTGGTTCACGCGACGTCGATGGCCGGTCCCTTTGACGGGGCTGCCGAACTTCAGACGGTAGCGCTCCACGACCTGCTCTGGCGCGATGAGCCGACCGCGACCACGGCCCGCGGGGCACGGTTTCACGAGAATCGACTGCAGTATCTCATTGCGCGAGACGACATTCGATTACTGCCCTCATCCCCACTGCTCGCCCCTCGACTGATTGCTCTCGGCGTTGATCCCGCACGTATTTTTCCAATCCGCCTCGGGGTCGACGACGGGGGCGTCACTCCGGCATCGTCCACCGAGGTTCGGGCGTTCCTGCTCAGTGCGGGCGTCCGAGGGCCGTTCACCTTGCACGCGGGAACCCGCGAGCCCCGAAAGAATGTTGAGCGCCTAGTCAAAGCGCACGCCGCCGCGCGAGCCGTCGCACCGGAGCTGGGGCCGCTGGTCTTTGTCGGTCCGGCTGGCTGGGGGACCGCCGACACGGGAGATGCCACGGTGCTCGGGATGGTGTCTCGCGAGTTGCTCCTTGGCCTCTACCGCGAGGCGTCCCTCGTGGCCTACGTGCCACGGGCCGAAGGCTTCGGCCTTCCGCCCGTCGAAGCCCTTCGCGCGGGCACCCGAGTGGTGGCGTCGGTGAACTGTCCGAGTGTGGCGGAGAATGCTGAAGTGACGCTCGTCGGTCCACTCGACGTCGACGCCATCGCCGAGGGACTCGTCACCGCCAGTACGCAGAGTACCAGTGCTGACGCGCAGGCTCGCCGTCGCGACAGTGTGGCCGACCTGACCTGGCGTCAATGCGCGCTCGACCACCTGGCGGCGTGGTCGTGAAGGTCGCCCTGGACGTCTCAGCGATGCCGCCGAAGTTGGCGGGTGCGGGACGCTACGTGGCGGCTCTGGCCAATCGACTTGGGCGTGACGTTGACCTGACGCTCGTCACTCGTCGGAACGATCGCGCCCGCTGGGCCGCCACGCCCGAGGCAACGGTGGTGAGTCCGGTGCCGGCCCACCCAGCGCTGCGACTCGCCTACGAGGCCGTGCGACTGGGCACGACCGGCCCCGCGCGCCGCGCCGACGTGTGGCACGGACCGCACTACACGATGCCGAGGACGGGTCGAACGCCGTCGGTTGTCACCATTCACGACCTCACGTTCTTCACGCATCCCGAGTGGCACGAGGCCCGCAAGGTGACCTTTTTTACCCGCGCTATTCGCTACGCCGCCGACAACGCCTCGGTCCTCCTGTGCGTGAGTGAAACAACGAGAGACGAGCTCCTGGCCCTCGTGCCCACCTCCCAGCCGGTCTTGGTAGCGCCCCACGGTGTTGACTTCTCACGGTTCACCCGCCTCGGGGCAGCTGACGAAGCTCACCTGACCGACGCCGCTCTGCCGATTGATGTCCCCTTCATCTTGTTCGTCGGTACGTTTGAACCGCGAAAGGGCCTCGACATTTTGCTCGAGGCCTTTGCGGAGTTGGCCCACGACGATCACGTGGTGGAGCTGTGGCTCGCGGGTCAGAGTGGGTGGGGCGTTGACGGACTAACGGCGGCGCTGCGTGATCACCCCTACGCCGCACGTATTCGGCGGCTGGGCTTCGTGGCCGATGACCTCCTCCCAGTCCTCTACCGCCGGGCCCGCGCCGTGGCCTATCCCTCACGAGGGGAGGGGTTCGGACTGCCGGTGCTTGAGGCGTTGGCCTGCGGAGCTCCCGTGGTGACCTCGGCGGACACGGTGATGGCCGAGGTATCCGGTGCTGCGGCGAGCGTCGTGCCCGTAGGTGACGTGCTCGCGGTAGCCAATGCGCTGGAGCGCGCCCTAGGCCTGAGTGAGGCCGAGCGAGAACACGTCGCACAGGTCGCTACCCACCAGGCCGGGCGCTACACCTGGGAAGCTTCCGTGTCGACGCATCTCGCCGCCTACGAACTCGCGATGCGGGGCTGACCGTGCGGGCTTACGTCACGGGCGCCACTGGTTTCGTTGGCCGTCACCTCGGCGCGTTACTGCACGAGAGCGATGACGTCAATGTGACGCCTGATAGCCGAGTTGAAATCACCGCGTACGACGAGATGGTGGAGGCGCTGCGCTATTCGACACCCGATGTTGTCTTCCACCTGGCGGCTCGGTCGAGTGTGGCCGCGTCGTTGCACGATGCGGCCGCCGTCACGCGCACGAACGTGGTTGGCACTCAGGTCGTCCTCGACGCGGCGCGCGCCGCCGTCCCGAAGGCGCGCATCATTGTGGTCTCCTCGTCCGAGGTCTACGGGGCCGTCGATCCGTCCGATCAGCCCACGCCGGAACAGCACCCGGTGGCGCCGAGAAATCCCTACGCCAGTTCCAAGGTCGAAATGGAGCGAGTGGCGCACGAAGCGTCGCAGGCGGGCCAACGGGTCATTGTCGTCCGACCGTTCACCCACATTGGACCGGGTCAGTCGACGGCCTTCGTGGTGCCGGCGCTGACCCAACGGCTCCTCGAAGCTCGGGAGCGAGGTGACCCCTCGGTCGTCGTGGGCAACTTGGCGGCCCGGCGAGATTTCACAGACGTCCGTGACGTCGTCCGGGCCTACCGCCTCCTGGCGCTGCTCGGCGTCGATGGCGATATCTACAACGTCGCGAGTGGCCACAACGTCGCGCTGTCGGAGGTGGCTGATGAACTCCGGGACCTGGTGCACCCATCGTGCGCGTTCGTTGTTGATACAGCCCTGTTGCGACCGGCCGACGTTGCCTCGACCCGGGGGGACGCCACCAAACTGCACGACGCCACGGGTTGGGAGCCACGAGTGACCCTCTCGGCGACCCTGCGGGACGTCGTGGCCTTTTTCGCGTCGAATATCTCCCCTGATGAGAAGAGCTAGATGCCACTCATGGGCCGATTGTTGCCCCCGTTGAGCAGCCCCCTCACGGTAGCCTTGAGTTACTGATGGAAACTCGTGCTCCGGCCGTTGTGGCTGTCGTGGTGACCACTGGTTCGGCCCCCGGCCTCGAGGCAACACTGTCCTCGCTGGTGGCGCAGAGCTATGAGGAATTGAGCCTGCTCGTTATGGCGAACGGGTCGACCGACCACGTCGCTGCGCGGGTCGCCGCCATCGCCCCGTCAGCCTTCGTGCGCGCTCTCGACGAGAATCGTGGCTTCGCCGCGGCCTGCAATGAAGCGGCCGTGATGACCGACGGCACGGCCTTTTTTCTCTTTTGCCACGACGACGTCCGTCTCGAATCCGATGCCGTCCAGCAGATGGTCGAATCGGCCTTTCGCACGAATGCCGGTGTGGTGACGCCCAAGGTTGTCTCGTACGACGACCCCTACGTGTTGCTGCACGTGGGGCAAACGTGTGACCGATTCGGTGTGGTGCGCGAACGCGTCGAACCGGGTGAAATCGATCATGGCCAACAGGACCTCGAGCGCGATGTCTTCGTCGCCCCCGGCGGGGTTACCCTCGTTCGAGCTGACCTCTTTGCTACCCTGCGGGGCTTCGATCCACTCATCGTGGCGCTGGGTGAGGACATTGACCTGTGCTGGCGAGCCCAGAGTGCGGGGGCGCGTATTGTTGTCGCGCCGCAAGCCCGCGTGGCCCACCGGGAAACCATTGCGACGAATGAGCGTCCGGTAACAGCCCTCGGCGCCCGACGCGCCTCTCGTCAAACGTTGCAGCGGCGCCACCAGCTCCTCATTGTGGCCACCGGCTGGGGGAGAGGTCGGACGACGACGACCCTACTCTCGCTCTTCGTGCTGGACGCGATGGAGTTGTTGCTGGCCATCGTGGGTCGCGATGGCGAGCGGGCGTCCGCAATTGTCAATTCGTGGCGGTGGCTCATTGGGCAACGTCGACGGATTCGGGAGCGACGCGCTCGTCGACGCGACGTCGCCATCTTGAGTGATGAGGAACTCCACCGACTCCAGGTCGGCGGGGCCAGTCGTCTGCAGCGGTTCTTCCTGACGTTGGTGCGCGAGGGTCTCGACGGGGCCCGAGGCGTGCTCCCGGACGCGCCCGCGCCAGCCGAGGTGACCGACGAGGAGAGTGCCGGGGTCGGCTTCGCCGCCGGGTTCGCTCCCACCGAGGAGTTTGACGAGGGGTTGCGAGAACTCCACGGTCCGTCGTCACGTCCGTCGCGGTTTCTGACGACGTTCCGCGGCCAAGTGTTGGCCCTGGCTGTCGCCGCCGGCCTGTGGCTACTCGGTTCACGAAATCTGGTGGCGATGCACCTGCCGTTAGTCGGGCGATTGGCCCCACTCGACTCGTGGTGGTCGACGTGGCGTCACTTCTTCGCTTCATGGTCGCCCAACGGCGTCGGCACGGGGGACCCGGGTATGCCCGGCTACGGTCTCCTCGGCTTTGCGGGCACGTTCGTGTTTGGTCGCATGGGTATTTTGCCTCGGCTGGTGCTCGTGGGGGCCGCACCGTTCGCCGCCCTCGGCATGTCTCGCCTGCTGAAAGGAAGGGTATCGAATCGCGCCCGCGTGATCGGTGTCATTGCGACGTTGGGTCTCCCCACCGGTCTGAACATGATTTCGCAGGGTCGGATTGATGTCCTGGTCGCCGTGGCGGGCCTCCCTTTCATCACCCGCCGACTCTTCGCTCTGCTGGCGGTACCGGGTTTCCGCACGGAGGCCTACCCCGAACCAGTGCCGTTCGGCACCACGGGGTGGCGGGTGACCGAGGCTGGTCAGCGGATGAGCCTGATCATGATGGTGGCCGCGATGACGGCCTTTGCCCCCGCCACGCTGGTGCTTGTGGCACTCGTGGTCAGTGGTGTGACAGTGAGTCGGTGGCTGGTGAGCGACGGTGACACCCCGACCGTGGCTCCGTGGCGCCTGCTCGGATCGCTGTATTTCAACGTCGCGATATTCCTGCTTCCCATGACCTTTGACACCGCAATGGCGGGTCGCCGGGCACTCGGCCTCTTCGGACTGGCGCGGGGTCCGTGGTCATTCCCCACCTGGACGAATCTCCTCCGTGGGGTGGACGGACTCTTCGGCGGTGGATGGTTCGGCTGGTGCCTCCCATTCGCCGCGCTGGTCGGGCTCATCATCGCTCGCCGCGAGCGAGCGGCCCTCGCCGCGAAGGTCGCCGTCATCGCCCTCTTGACGCTCGTGCTCGCGACGGTGAGTGGGCACCACTGGTTGGGCAGCTTCGCTCCCGATCTCGACGTACTGCTCGCTCTCTACGGCCTGTGCGTCGCAATTCTGGTTGCGGTCTGCGTCAGCGCCATTGAGATGGACTTGCGCGAAATGGCCTTCGGCTGGCGTCAAGCCAGTAGTGCCGTGGCCGTGATCACTCTGGCCCTCAATCTCGTGCCGTTTGCCATCGCTATGGGATCGGGCCGATTCGATCTCCCCACGACCAGCGTGGCCGAGTCGCTCAGTTCACTGCAACCCAGTGGGACGGGTGGCTACCGGGTGTTGTGGCTTGGCGACCCGTCAGTACTACCGGTCGCCGGCTGGAGCGTCGCCCCAGGTCTGGCGGCCGCGACGTCGATGAACGGTCTGCCGGGAGGCAATGAACTCTTCACCACGCCTTCGGCCGGTACCACGGCGGTGGTGCTCGCCGCGGTGCAACAGGCGATCGAGGGCCGCACCGTTGACCTCGGGGCGTTGCTCGCCCCGGCCGGCATCTCGGCCGTGGTGGTCATGAGTGACGCCGCGACGCACATTGCGGGCCAGCGGCCCG